>CZCA01000329.1_pt2 | contig 105844 bp, 86 predicted proteins | sample 591981 | NCBI WGS metagenome assembly CZCA01 (sample SAMEA3556810, study PRJEB10932) | anaerobic digester metagenome | reverse complement strand
ACATTCACTGCTGCGGAACCGCGATTAGCTTCAGTGCGTCAACGATGATAGCCGTACATGTCGGTGCACGTACATATCGGGTAGAGATGTGCTCAGCCTGGTGCGTTGAGCATACAGCATGGATGATCAGGGAGGCGAATATACTATGAGTCTTGGCAATGGCCGACCATCCAATCAGCGTTGGGCACGCGTGGCGGTCTTTGGCGGCGGGGCAGTGATCCTGCTGCTCATCGGCTACGTCATCGGCGCCACGCTGTTCCCGGTGAATGAACCACCGGCGTCAGTGGCGCAGGTCTCACCTGCCGCCGATCGCACGCTGATCGCCACTTTCACGCCATCACCGGTGGCGCCGACGGCAACCGCTACTGCACTGCCAACCCATACTCCGGCATCGCCACCAACCACCAATCCCGCCGCTTCATCACCGACGCCGATCCTCATCGTCGTCACAGCAGCGGCGACGCCTACACCGCTGCCGACCAACACCGCGCCGCCACCGACTGCGCCTGCCGCCACTAATGATAACGAGCGTACTGCCACGCCCACCTGGACGCCCACCCTGATCGCCACGCCCACTTGGACGCCGGTCTTCACGCCGACGTGGACACCCATTCCGTCCTCGACGTGGACCGCAACGCCCACCTGGACGCCGACCTTGATGCCAACGCCAACGAATACGGCAACGCTGGCGCCGACCGCCACCTCGACGCCGACGTTGATCCCGACGCCCACAGACACGGCAACCGCAACAGCGACTGCCACGCCGACTGCCACGCCGACTGCCACGTCCACCACACCGCCAACCACCACACCCACCACGCCACCGACTGTCACGGCAACGGAAAGCGCTACGCCAACGGCTACCTCGACGCCAACGGCGACTGCAACACTCGCTCAAACCTCGACGCCCACCGCTACAGCGACAACGATTGCAACAGCGACCGCCACTGCCACTGAACCGGCGACGACCACCCAAACCCCGACGCCGACCGCAACGGTCACGGTTACTTTCACGCCGACAGTGACGCCGACAGTGACGCCGACTGAGACTGCCACACCGACCAAAACAGCAACGCCAACCGCAACGGCGACGCCGACGGCCACTTCCTCGCCAACGGCAGCCTGGGAGTTTGCCAGCACGCCGCCTGCTGTCGCCTATCTCAATCAGAGCTACGTGTACACTGTGACTTTTGCGCCTATTGCGGAAGAGGATGTGACAGCCATTGCGGACGACGCAACGCCGACTGCAACGCCTGCCAACGACGAAGCCACCTCGACACCGGAGGTTACGCCTGAAGAAGTAGGCGCCGCCGAAAGCACGGCAACGCCAGAAGGCGCCGAAGTCGATGCAGATGACGTGGAAGCCATCACCCAGGAGAGCGATGCGGATGCCACCGCCACGCCCACACCGGAGCCGGCGCCAGAGGAGGTCATCTCCTCGCAGCCGTTTGCCGTCACTGCAGATGGCGCGCTAACAGTGACAGTTCCCGTGCGCCCTGCCTGGCTGCTGTTGACCATGCTTGACGGCGGCGAGATTGCATTGACGGGGATGCCGTTGGATGGCGATGAGGGCGAGTACGCCGTAGAGGTGCTCGCCACCGATAGCGCCGGTATTGTGATCACCCAGAGTTTCACAATCACGGTGGAGATCGATCCCAACCCCTTCCGCCTGGGCGAACTGAGCTTTACGACGGAGGAGGATACACCTCTGGATGCGACGTTTACCGCTGAGCATGTCGAAGGATCAGCTCTCTTCTACGGCATCGACAGCGAACCACGCAATGGCGTCATCATTGCGATCGACGAAGCCAGCGGCGCATTCACATATGAACCGTTGGCCGACTTCGCTGGCGAAGACGCTTTCACGATCCACATCAGCGACGACCGCCAGCGCGAAATCACGGCGCCGGTGACGATCACGGTCAACGCCATCAACGACGCCCCGCGCATCGAGTTGGAGACGGTCTACACGGTGACCGTCGGCGAAGAAGTGGCGCTGCCCGTCGTCGTCACCGACATCGAAGGCGACCCCATCACTGTCACCGTAGAGGCGCTGCCGCCAGACCTGGAGTATCTTGACGGGATGATTTCCGGGATCATTGCTCCTGACGCAACAGCTGACAGCCCCTATCTGACTCGCATCGTCGCCAGAGATGCCGCCGATGCTGTCACTGAAACAGAGGTCACCTGGAACGTCGTTGCGGTGGATGTCGATGGGGGAGATAACGACGGGGGAGCGACCACGCCGACGCCCACTGACGAGGAGCCAGGCGCAACGCCAACGCCGACAGACTCCACAGCCGCGCCAATCACAATGACAGCTGGCAGTGCTGCACGCAGGATGCCTGGCAGCGATGCACTGGCAGGCTACGCCTGGCAGCCGCCAGTCGATTTTGGCGACTGCCCGGTGGTGGACGATGTCTTAACGCCTGCGCCAGGAGATGGCAGTGCCACCCTCCTGGATGACGCCGTAGCCGACAACCCGACGGGTGCGCCATCGCTTGGCTTCGAGGTCGAGCTGGCAGCGGGCGATTATGTCCTGCTGGTGTGTGGCTGCGCCCCCAACCTCACCGACGCCGACCGCACCAGCCCGTCCGATCGCAATCAAGCCCTGTTTGCCAGCCTCGATGGCGTGACGATCCTGGCGGACGATGGTGCACCGGTGGCGCTATCGGGTTTTGCAGGACAGCTAGGTTTCACCTGGCAGGCGCAGTTGAACGGCGTAGATGGTGCACCGGCGGTCTTCAGCATGAGCGAAGCCGGCGTGCGCGGCATCGATCTCTGGATGGCGGATGATGGCGTCCTGGTGCACGCTGTCAGCGTCGTTCCAGCCAGCCGCGCCGGGGAGATGATTGGGCAGGCGTGCGTCGGCGACGAATAACCAGGCGCACCTCGACCAGGACAGCAATGTCGCCGGTCATTGCACCTCAACTGTGCATGGATGTGGATAATGTGAGTAAAAATGTAAAAGGGGATGCTGGCTGGCATCCCCTTTGATGTTGATTGCCTTTTCTCAGCGCAGGCGGCGAAAGTTGCTGCGATCCAGCACGGCTGTCATCCCAATCAAGAAAGCCGAGAAGGCCGGCAGCAATGGGTCAGTATGAAACCCTGTTGCCTCCATGACCCCGAATGCCAACAGCATTGCGGCGCCAAGTATGAGCAATACGTTGCTGAATCGTTCTTTTGGCATGATTCCCCCATCGACACCTCACTGCACCTGTAAAGATTGTAGGATGCACGGCGCCAATCGCCAAATTGCCAGCCGTCTGACTGGACTGGATACAGACGAGGATAAGACCGTTGTGCGCTAACCGTTGGTAAATCGTGGCCTGATCGCCGAAAACTGATCACGCGTCCTGTTGCATCAGTCCCGCCACCTTGCGCCCCAGTTCCACCGCAAAATTCGTCCCGCGATCCCAGGGATAGACCTGACTCATCGATGCGAAATAGAGGCCGGTCAGCGGCGTGCGCAGGTCAGGGATCATCTCCAGGTAGCCAACCGGTGGGACAGGCTGTGCATACTTTGCCTTGTGCACCCATGCACCGGTGATCCACGTGCGGTCGAAGGCGGGGTTGAATTTGACCAGATGGGGCGCAAATTCGTCGAGCAATTCCTCTGCCGACAGCGCGAAGTAGCGATGCTCCGGCGGCAAGTAGTCGCCCAGATAGAGCAGATGGTCGCCGGCGTAGTAGCGAGGGTCGATCATGTTGGTGTGCTCCACCAGCGCCAGGAAGGGGATGCCCTCGCGTTTGGGCAGGCTGATCCAGTACATATCCTCGGTGAGCTGTCGATCGAGAGCCACAGTGAGCACGACTGCTCCCATGCTTTTGAGCCGACCTAATTGTCCCAGGTAGGCAGCGGGCAGATCGGGCGCCAGTCGCTGCATCGCACCCGGTCCTACGGTGCTGAGCACAAAGTCGAAGTGCTGCGTCTGCCCGTTTACCACGACCTCGAAGCCGCCGCCTGTTACGGGACGAATCGCCTGTACATTGGCGCCAGTCGCGGTCTCGGCCCCTTGCTGCCGGACGCGCTGCGCCAGATGGTCAACGAAAGCCTGAAAGCCGCCATCAAAGTAGGCCAGTCTGGGCGTGCGCGCAAAAATGCGCGCCCAGAACCATGCCAGATTAACCTCGCGGTAATAGTCGCCGAATTTGCCCTGCAGTTGGAACTCCCATGCTGCGGCATAGGCTTTGTCGCCCATCCACCGCCGCAGCCAGGCGTCAGCACCGATCTTATCGAACTTGCGCCAGGGCCTGGCCGGGTGATAGCGTAGATAGCCGATCACCATGCCCATCCGCAGACGATCTACGAATGGGATCAGAGGGAAGCTCAGCACGCGCGTGACGCTGTCGAGGGGGTAATTTTTACCCTGTGTGTGGATAGCCGTGTTGGGGCGATAGCTCTTAAGCGCATGACGAAAGCCGATCTCATCGAGCAGAGCGAGCATAGCGCGGTCAGAGAGAAAAAGGTGGTGATAGAAGTGTTCAAGCGGCCATTCCCAGGTTGGGCGCCCTTTGAAGCCCGCCGCCAATCCACCAAGATAGGGCGCGTGCTCGAAGATAGTGACAGCAAAACGCTTTTGCGCGGTGGGTTGCGTCAAGTCGTACGCGGCTGTCAGCCCGGTGACGCCACCGCCAATAATGGCGACGCGCCGCGCGCCGCTTCCTCGATCCTGGTTGTCAATCGTCATGATTTGTCAATTCTCAATTCATCATTGTGACCTGCATCGGGGCGTGCGCAACAAAAACCAGCGCCTGTCCAGCGCTGGTCTGGTCGTCGTCAATCTCCGCTGGGGTTACGCCGCCAGCGACAGCTCACCGGGACGGACGCCGTGCTGCAGGTGCGTGCTCAATTCCTGGCGCGCCTTTTCGTAGAGTGCCAGCAAATCCTGGTCGCTGCCTTTGAAGGATTGCACTGTCTGTGTCGCACACAGGTAGCAGCCGCGCAGGAACTTGTAGTTGTTGCTGTTGCACTTGAGACAGCCGTCAAGCTCAATCATCATCAGCACAAAGGCCAGGCTGTCGGGGTGCGTTTCAGGCAGCGCGGCTACGCGATCGACCAGCGCCTTCCATTCGTCGCCGCGCAGGTCGCGCAGGCTGGGGATCAAGTGTGCGGGGAAAAGCAGTTCAGCTTTGGTGTGTACGCCATATTCGCTAATATCTGACATAGAAGTAGTTTCCCTGATCGTCGTCTCAGAACGCTGCGGATTCACCCACCGCCAGGATGGTGCAGTCGATGCCCGCCTCACGCGCCAGCGCTTTGGCAAAAGCTGGGCCGTCAACGGCGATTGGCGGGAAGGTATTGTAGTGGCAGGGGATAACGTGCTTGGCCTTGACCCACTGCGCCGCAATCACGGCATCCTCTGGCCCCATCGTGAAGAAGTCGCCGATCGGCAGGATCGCCACATCAACGCCGCCCACGTCGCCGATCAGTTTCATATCGTAGGTCAGCGCCGTGTCGCCAGCAATGTAGAGATCGTGACCGTCATTGAAGTTGATCAAAAAGCCGTAGGGATTACCCGCATAGGTTCCGTCGGGCAGCGAGCTGCTGTGATGGGCGACGGTCAGCTTGACGCGACCAAAGGGGAACGTGCCCGCACCGCCGGTGTTCATGCCCGCCGTCTTCTCAACGCCGTGCGCAGCGAGCCAGTTGCCGATCTCGAAATTGCAAATTACGAGCGCACCGGTGCGTTTGGCAAGCGCCACTGCGTCGGCAACATGGTCGCCGTGTCCATGCGTCAGCAGGATGAAGTCGGCGGCCACCTCGTCGGCGCTGACTAACGCCACCGGATTGTTCGGCTTCAGAAAGGGGTCGACAACCAGTTTGACGCCATCTGCGTCAATGCCGAAGGATGAATGTCCGTACCAGGTAATGGTAAGCGCCATAAAGGTTACCTCCTTGCAAGGCCTGGAAGAATCGTCGCCAATAGAAACCAGACTTGCCATTACGACAAGTCTGGTGAAGTGTACCATAAATTGGCGCAGGAATGAACCCCGCTGTTTGCCAGATCGCGTCGCTTACTCGCCACTTTCTTTCTTGCGTTGTGCGGCTTTTTCGGCTGCTTTGCGCTTCATTTCTTCCAGACGCGCTTTCTTGGCGGCGGCTTCGGCGTCATCGGCGGCGGGTGTTGGCGCTTCGGCGTCGCCAGCTTTCTTGGCGCCGGCTTTGGCGGCGGCCTGCGCCTTCATAGCGTCGAGTTCTTCCTTCGTGCGCTTGGGTTTCGCCTCGCCAGCTTCGGCGCCAGCGGCCTTCGCTTTCGCCTTGGCCTCGGCGGCGGCCTTCTTTTCTTCTTCGCGGCGTCGCTCTTCTTCTTTCTCTTGAGCGCGTCGCTCCTGCTCTTCGGCGAACTGCGTGGGCCACAGCGCGGCGTAGTATTCGAGCGGTACTGTCAATTCTTCTTTGTCATACACAAGCTGCGGATAGCGATCGTAGACGGCGAGCTCGTAGTCGTGGTTCATCTTGATGGCGTCGAAGGGACAGAACTCGGTGCAGAAGCTGCAGCTCATGCACACCGCCACGTCGATGTAGAACTCGGCGGGGCGTGTGACCGGCTTGCCCTGGTCGTCCATGTCGCGCACGATCCAGATGCATTGCGGCGGGCAGACCTTGGCGCAGATGCCGCACGCAGTACAGCGATCTTCGCCAACTTCCGTATCCCAAATCAACATCGGGATGTAGCGGAAACGCTCCGGCAATAGGCGGCGTTCCTCCGGGTATTGGATCGTCAGCAGACCTTCCTGTGTGATCGGCTGGTCGATAATGCGCCGCTTGTCATCGAGCTTGATGCTGCCTTCATAGCGGCTCGGTTCCTTGCGACGGTCATCAGTGAACGTATCGGTGAAGTGCTTGAGCGTGATGCCAAGTCCTTTGAGCAGTCCGGTTCCAAACATGCAAGTTCCTCCAGAAGTTCCTTACCGATCCACTTCGCCAAGCACGATATCGATCGCACCCAGGATGACGACGGCGTCGGCGACTTTGTAGCCCACCGACATCGGCCCCAACGCATTCAAGTTGATGAAGCTGGGGCTGCGGACGTGGTAGCGATAGGGGTTGGCCTTATTGTCGCTGACGACGAAGTAACCTAGCTCGCCCTTGGGCGCTTCGACGCGGGCATATGCCTCGCCTTCGACCGGGCGGAAGGTGTAGCCGCCTTTGCCGCCCAAAACCTCCCCCTTCTTGGGGATGTCGCGCAGCGCCTGCTGCAAAATTTTGACGCTCTCGCGCGCTTCCAGTAGGCGGATGTAGTAGCGGGCGTAGATGTCGCTCTCCGGCAACGTCGGAATGTCGAAGTCGAAGCGGTCGTAGATACAGTACGGTTCAACCTTGCGAATGTCATAAGGGATGCCTGCCGCACGGATCATCGGCCCACTCACACTCAGGGCGATCAGGTCTTCCGCCGGCAGGTAACCAACGCCGCGCCCGCGCGCTTTGACGATCTCGTTGCCGCTCAGCAGCTCGTCAAGCTGGTCGAGCGCGCGCGGCAGGCGATCATGCACCAGATATTTGGCGCGTTCCTCCCAGCCGGGCGTCAGATCGCGCACGACGCCGCCAAAGCGCATGTAGTTGCACATCAGGCGGGCGCCGCTGACTTCCTCGAAGAGGTCGAGAATCATTTCGCGTTCTTCGATGGCGTAGAGCGCTGGCGTCTGCAGCGCGCCCAGGTCGTTGAGGATGAAGCCGATCGACCAGGTGTGGTTGATAATGCGCGTCAGTTCGGCCATGATGACGCGGATATATTGCGCTCGTTCCGGCACTTCGATGTTGAGCAGCTTTTCGACCGCCAACGCATAGCCCAGGTTGTTGCTCATCGAGTTGATGTAGTCGAGGCGATCGGTGAAGGGCATGTTCATCAGCCACGTGTTGCGCTCACCGATCTTCTCGTGGTTGCGGTGGAGGTAGCCCATCTCTGGCTCCAACGCCAGGATCGTCTCACCCTCCATGCGCGTCAACATGCGGAAGACGCCGTGTGTGCTGGGGTGGTGCGGCCCCAGGTTGATAACGATCGACTGTGTATCGAGTTCACCAAAGCCATGATGTGGCGCCTGGCTCACCGGCACGTAGGTGACAGGCTCTTGCCACGAATCGGGGTCCCAGCCGGCAGGATAGGTGTTGTTGTCGCCCCAGGGCAGTTTGTCTTCGTGCCAGTGGTAACCACCGGTAGGGTGGCGGCTCTTGAAGGGCTTGGCTTCTTCTTCGTAATAGGCTTCCTTCCAATCCTTGCGTAGCGGATGGCCGTGAAAGCCCTCCCACGTCAGCACGCGGCGCAGATTGGGGTGTCCCTCGAACTTGATCCCGAAGAGGTCGTAGACTTCGCGTTCCTGCAAGTTGGCGCCGGGATAGACGCTGGTTGCCGACGGGACAGTTTCATCATCAGGCACGCGCACATGCAACCGCACCGGGCCACCGCCCTTCTTGGTGCTGTAGAGGTGGTAGACCACGTCGAAGCGCTCAGGGATGCCAGCGCGCGCCTTCCCTTTGTACGCCGAGTAATCGACGCAGGTGACGCTGGAGAGCAAATCGTATTGTTCCTTGTCGCGCAGGTGTGTCAGCAACGCCAACAACTTGTCAGGCGCAACAAAGAGCGCCTTATCGGTGTCAGTAGCCCACTCGCCAACGACTGCGCCCGGCACGGCGTCGTTGTACGGCAGCGAAGAATCTACAGCCGGGGCTGTGGCGACCATTGTAGCTTCAGTCATGAAAGAACCCCCTGTCTATGCAGGCTGCTTTTGCGCCCGATATTTTGCCTGTGCCGCATGAATGCGCGCCTTGACATCTTCTGGGATAGGCTGCGGCTGCAACCGCGCTTTGCCAGCCGCGCCGCCCTTGGCCGCACCCGCCGATCCCAGTGTCTGCTCCTTGATGATTTGAACTTTGCGCGGGTCAAAGATATCTGGGCCAAGCACGGGCACGGGAATCGCCTCGCTAGCGCCCTTGCGATACCACGGCACCGTCGTGATACTCTGGCGCTCCACCTTCTCATGCAGCTTGAGCAAGCCATAGATCAACGCTTCGGGCGTGGGCGGGCAGCCGGGCACGTAAACATCGACCGGGATGTACTTGTCGATGCCGCTGACGACGGTGTAACCCTCCTTGAATGGCCCACCGCCGGTGGCGCAGGCGCCCATGCTCAACACGTAGCGTGGCTCGGCCATCTGGTTGTAGATGCGCACGATCGCTGGCACCATCTTTTTCGTGACCGTGCCGGAGACGATCATCAGATCGCTCTGGCGCGGGCTGGGACGCATGACCTCCATGCCAAAGCGCGCCAGATCGTAGCGGCTGGCAGCAGTGGCGATCATCTCGATCGCGCAGCATGCCAGGCCAAAGAGCAGTGGCCACATGCTGGACTTGCGGCTCCAATTGTAGACTTTGTCCAGTGTCGTGACCATCACATTGGCTTGCAGGTCTTCTGGCACCTGGATACGGTCATGCAGGAACTCGCTCAGCTGTTCTTGCTTCAACTCACTAAACTTCACTACCGGAGTCGTCGTCATAGAGCCATTCCCTTTTTCGCAGCTTGCAGCACACCCACGTGGCGGCTGCCCTGATTGGGAAAATGGGGGCGAGAGGCGAGTTGTAAAGGGTGTTTCGCCGCCATTTTCATTTCTTTCGCGTCAAGACTTCATTCGCATCAAGACGCTGTCAATGCACTCTGTCGCTAACGAAGAAGACTGCTGTTATGCAGGTCTGTTGCACAGGTCTGTCATGCAGGTCAGTTATCCCTGCAAAAACGTTGACTCGCCTGGATTGTGCAAAATTCTACATGATCGGAATGCTTCTGGCAACTTCCCGCGAATTTGGCAAATAAATTCGGCGTCTGATCGATGTCAATCATCTTGTGGACCGCTCACCGGCTGTTAGCTTGACGCCTGGCCCGCTTAGTTGTCACCAGAAGCTAAGCCAGGGCGAGTGTCAGAATTGCCCGGCGCATCACGCATGACGCGCCAGGCTCAATAATTCTCACGATTTTCATAATAATTGACATGCCTTGCTTCTGCGTGCTATACTCGCAACGATTTTCGACACGCAGGAGGATGCACGCCAACTGAATGCATGAGCACTCTCTCTTGCGGGCAACGATCGGAATGAAAACAGCGGCCGCTGGCGTCGCCCCTCGCAACCCGCCCCTTGCCCCTGTTTTCATGTCAAGGCGTCAAGCCAATTGAGGAGCAACTATCGTGGGATTTTCATGGCCATGGGGCAAGAAATCATCCGTCAAGCACAAGATTCTGTGGGTTGACTTGGGCGATCTGGGCGACCTGGTGAATCCGAGCGGACCGCACGAACAGTGGCAGGATCACGGGCTGGGTCTGCTGCGGACGATCATGCACAACAATGGCGTGATGACCGACATCGTCTCGACGCGGGCGGTGACGGCGTGGGAGCAACTGGCGCGGCAGATGCAGGGCTACGAGATGCTGCTGATGAATGTGCGCAGCTACACCTTCCCCACCGGTCAGAAAGCGGCGAAGGTTTTCAAGGAAGTCAACCCCAACGGCATCGTGATTGCCGGCGGGATGCACGCCACGGTGGCGCCGCACGAGATGCTTGCCATCGACGCCTTCGATCACGTCGTGCAGGGGCCGGGCGAGGAGACGATCCTCGATTTGGTCAAGGACCCGGCGGCGTATCCGCGTCTGGTGCAGGGCGTCGGCGCCAAGTCGATGGGTGAATGGCCGATGATGGATCGCGAGCTGTGGCCCAAGCCGGTCGGCTGGCGCATGCAGCGGCGCTGGAAGTGGAAATGGCCGCTCGAACCGGAGTGCGGCTGGGGGCCAGGACCGGTGGCGACGATCATCACCAGCCGCGTCTGTCCCTGGCAGTGCGTTTTCTGCAACGAAAACTCCTACATCCCCAACATGGGGCGCAAGCCGGTCGATCAGGTGATCGACGAGTTGAACTACCTCGACCGCAAATATGGCGTCGGCTCGGTCGTGATTCACGACTCGATGTTCTTCCAAAATCCCAAGTGGCTGCGCGAGTGGATTGAAAAATATCCGCGTAAGACTCGACGCTGGACCTACTGGGCGGCAGGACGCGCCGACACGGTGCGCCAATGGCCCGATCTCTTCGAGGCGTTGGTCAAAGAGACCAACTGGCGCACGATCTCGATCGGTTTCGAGTCGGGCAGCGACCGCATCCTCAAGCTGCTCAACAAGGAGTGCACCGAGGAGGATAACTACTTCGCCATCGACCTGGTCAACCGGATCGGCGACGAGCTGGAAGCGCAGGGCGAACAGCCGCCCAAGTTCTGGTCGAACATCATGCTTGGCATCCCTGGCGAAACGCACGAGGACGCCTTCAAGACGATGCGCATGTTGAAGCACATGAAGCGCGTCTTCCCGTCGATCTCCTATTACGCACCCTATCCTGGCTCAGCATTAGGTTTCCAGCTCATCGCCGAAGGGAAGAGCCTGATGTCAAATGACAACTACCATCGCTTCCCAGACGATGAAAAGGTCAAGGGTGTAGATTATCAGTTCTACCGCGATCTGTTGGCCGGCAAGTACGACGCCGAAATCAACAAAGGCATCAGACACACGACGCATGGGGCGGAGTTGTATCAGGGAACATTGGTGAAGGCGTGAGATTTGGAGACTGGAGACTGGAGATTGAAGATTGCGTGCAGAAACACGGGCATCTGCTCTCCTCCTCTCCCAGTCTCCCTTCTGTCCGCAGAATGATCGAGGTCTATGAGCAGCTTTTCTAACCCACACTATATGTATCTTTTCGCCCTCAAGAACGGCAAGAAGAAGCTGGCGTATGGCGAGTCGCCAGAGGACGCGTTGGAGATTTTACGCATCCGCTTGAGCGAGGCGGAGATGAGCGAGATTCTAACCGACCAGTTCATCAAGATCAATCAGCGCGAGTTGCAGCAATACGTCAACGATTTGGGGTGAGATGCGGCTGAACGACGCGCAACGGTCGCTGCTCGTGGCGCTGCAGGCAGGCGACCGGCTGAAGGTGCATCGCACACTCGACGGCGAGAAGCGCTACCTGCTCCACCGCATTGATGAATCAGGCGTCAGCGCAGTCGCTGCCGCCGTCGTCGACAGCCTGGAGCGCAGCGGTTTGATCGAGAGCAACATGAAGTTTCCCGCCGCCACGTTTCTGCTCACCGACAAAGGCATCGCCGCCGCCGCCAAACTCACCGGCAGCACACAAATGCCGATGGGGCCGCGCAATTTCGGGTAAAATCGAATAATTCTCATAAATTTTAGAATAATTGACACAACGCCAGCGCCGTGATATAAAGACACACGCAGATAAAGGTTGATTCAGGCAGAGCATCGCCATAAGGAAATGCAGCACCGTGCACGCAGTTCGTAAGCATATTCTGGAGATACTCAAAGAGTTGGGCGGGGCAACCGTTGCCGAGTTGGCTGAGCGCCTTGACATGGCGCCGGTTTCTGTGCGCCATCATCTCGACATCCTCCAGGGCGACAACCTGATCAAGATCGGGCGCATCGAACGCACGGGCAGTGTGGGACGCCCGCAGCAGATTTATCAGCTCACCGACGACGCCGACGCGTTGTTTCCCAACAACTTCGCACTACTGGCGGCGAGCATGGCGCGCCAGATCAAGCAGATGCTGCCGCCGGATCAGGTGGAAGCGGTCTTTCACGCGCTGGCGGACGAAATGATCGCTGAGGTCGATGTTGCTGAGTTGGCGACGCTGCCACTGACGGAGCGCCTCGACCGTGTGACCGACTTTCTCAATGAGCGCGGCTACCTGGCGCGTTGGGAGCCGTGCGCGGGCGATGGCGATGCCTACGTGCTCTACAAGCACAACTGTCCATATGCGGGCATGGCGGGTGAGCATCGCGAGCTATGCATGATGGATCAGATGCTGATCGACCGTCTGGTCGGCGTGCATTGTGACCGCACAGCGTCGGTGGCGAACAACGACCGCTGCTGCACCTATCGTATCGACGGCGAGAGCCGTGGAATCCCGATCGAATTGACGCTGCGCCCGCAGGAAATCCTGTTAGCGGCGTGAAACGCTTGAATGAGCTGTTCGAAAGAGGAAGCCGTGATTAGCAACGTCAGTCTTTACACCAATTCGCACGGGAAAGTGACGATTGCGCCGCTGCCTGCTGGCTTTACCATCGAACCGACCTACGACAGCTACGGGCGGCGCATCAACTATCTGCGCATCAGCCTGACCGATGCCTGCAACCTGCGTTGTGTCTACTGTATGCCGGAAGATATGACCTTCCGCCATCGCAGCGAACTGATGTCAGACGAGGAGATGCTCTATCTCGTCAAGATCGCGGCAAGCCTGGGCGTCACCAAGATTCGACTGACCGGCGGCGAGCCGACGATCCGGCCCGGCATCGTGGAGTTGGTGCGTGAGATCGCGGCAACGCCCGGCGTCAAAGATGTGGCGATGACCACCAACGGCATCCTGCTCGACAAGCTGGCGCGCCCGCTGGCGGAGGCAGGATTGAAGCGCGTCAACGTCAGCATCGACACACTCGACGCCGAAAAGTTTCATCGCATCACGCGCTGGGGGTATCTCGACGACGTGTGGCGCGGGATTCACGCCGCCGAGGAAGCCGGGCTGGCGCCGATCAAGCTCAACGCCGTGGTGGTGCGTCACTTCAACGACGGTCAAGACATGATTGATCTGGCGCAGCTCACAGTCGAAAACGACTGGGAGGTGCGCTTCATCGAGATGATGCCATTTGGGGAGGTGAGCGATTTTCAGCAAACCAATGTCGTCACCTACGCCGAGATGAAGGCGCGTATCGAAGCGCACTTCGGGCCGCTGGAAGAGGCAAGCTACGACTACGTTGATCCGAGCCGCCCATTTCGGATTCAAGGCGCTATGGGCACGCTGGGCTTCATCAGCAGCGTGACCGAGCCGTTTTGCCAGGGCTGCGGGCGCGTGCGCCTGACCGCCGATGGGAAGCTACGTCTCTGTCTGCTGCGCGATGACGAAGTAGACTTGTTGACGCCGCTGCGGGCGGGCGCGTCGTGGGATGAACTGCGTGCATTGATGCGCGACGGCGCCTATCACAAGCCGTGGGGACACGAACTATCGGCTGGCAAATTCGCCGAAAATCGGGCAATGAACCAGATCGGCGGGTAAGGAAATGACGTGGTGCGCGGTGCGTGACGACGCACAGACACGCACCACGCAACATGTAACACGTAACACGCAACACGTTTTTTGAGACAAGGAGACCAGGACACAATGATCACGTTGACTGAAACCGCTGCCAGCAAGCTTGGCGGCATTATGGCCGAGAAGGGCTTGAAGGAATCACATGCGCTGCGCGTCTTTGTCAAGGGTGGCGGCTGCGGCGGGATGCAGTACGGCATGACCTTCGACCAGCCGCGCGAGGGTGACGAGCAGTACGAAATGCACGGACTGCGCGTGATCGTAGACCCGACCAGCCTCTTCTACATCGACGGCTCCAGCATTGACTACGTCGACAACCTGATGGGCGGCGGCTTCCACATCGACAATCCGCAGGCGACCAGCTCCTGCGGCTGTGGCAGCAGCTTCCGCACCGCCAAGAGCCACACCGGCGAAGAGATGCCGCAAAGCTGCAGTCATCACTAATGCACTGGCACAGATGCGCAGTGTGTACGCCTGCAGAACCGGCTTGCACACTGCGCATCTTCTTTTGCACCGGAGACGCCATGATCCGCCGCGCGCCGATCTTAGCGACTAGAGCGGCATCGATTCCAGCCGACTATACAATTGCTCCACTTAGCGTGGAACAGTATCACGCCATGGCGCGCGCCGGCATCCTGGAGGAGGGGGCGCCGATTGAGCTGCTCGAAGGCTATTTGGTCGAGAAGATGACGAAGCGTCCACCCCATCGTGTCGCGGCTCAGCTTGTAGAATTGGCATTACGTCAGGTGATACCAGCCGACTATCACACTGCAATGCAAGAGCCGATCACGCTTGAGGACAGCGAGCCAGAACCCGATGTAGCAGTTGTGCAGGGGACGATCCGGGATTATTCAGCACGACATCCCTATGCGCATGAGGTTCCGCTGGTTGTGGAAATTGCCGACGCGACACTGGAGCGAGATCGCTACTCGAAGCGGCGCATCTGTGCGCGTGCAGGCATCCCTTGTTACTGGATCGTCAATCTGCTCGACCAGATGGTAGAAGTCTATTCGGAGCCTTCAGGACAGACAGCGCAGCCATTTTATTTCAATCAGCGCAGCTTCAGTGAAAGCGAATCTGTACCGGTGGAAATCCACGGTCAGCATGTCGGCGTCATTTCGGTCAAATCGATCCTGCCATGAAAGCACGTTACTTCACACTCGACGAAGCCAAAGCGACGCTGCCACAGGTGAAGGCGCTGATGGAGCAGGTGCAAGCTGCCCGTCGCGAGATTCTGCGCCTGCGTCCCGACGTGCTGCCCATCGTGCAGCGGGCGGCGCTCAACGGCGGCAACAGGCAGATGGGCGAGTTGACGGTTCACGTGATGCGGCTGGAAGAGGGCGTCAAAGGCATCCAGGCGTTGGGCGTGGTGCTCAAGGACATTGACGCCGGGCTGGTCGACTTCATCGGCGTGCGCAACGGGCGCGAGGTCTACCTGTGCTGGCGCTATGGCGAAGAGGACATCGACTACTGGCATGAGCTAAACGCAGGCTTTGCCGGGCGCCGTCCCATTGACGAGTATATTCGATAGGATTGTTCATGAATCTGTTTGTAGAAACGACATTAGAGCAGCGCATCCAACAAGTGCTCGACGACTATCGCCCGAATCTATACATGGATGGCGGCGACGTCGAGGTGCTGGAGGTAGACGCGAAAGGCGTGGCGCATCTCAAGATGTTGGGTGCGTGCATCGATTGCCCGATCAGTCTTTTGACGATGAAGCTGGGCATCCAGCGCCTGCTCAAGGAACATTTTCCCGAAATCACCGGCGTCAACGCCATTACCGATGTGAGTTTGAGCGATCTGTATGACCGCGAGGCGGTGATGCAGAAAACGATTGTGCGCAGTAAATGAGGCGTGTGACGTGGTGCGTGTGACGTGGTGCGTTTCGTGTCAAGTATGCGCTTGCAATATCGGACACGAAACACGAATCACGCACCACGTCACACGCACCCCGCACCTAATTTTTATAATAAGTTTCATACTAATTTGGTTTTCTGCCCCCGCCATGCTAAAATGCGCAACTGTCTTATCGGACAAGCATCCTGATTGAAGGAGGAACAGCGTGCGAGTAGCACTTATCAACCCAAGATTTCGTCTCCCGATCGACACCCGCACTACGCCACATCTGGGGCTGGCGTATCTTGCCGCCATGAGTGAGCAGCGCGGGGACGAGGTGGTGATTTTTGACGCCGACGTGGAGAGCAAGCCTGTCTCCGAGTTCGTACAGGAGTTCAAGCCTGACCTGGTCGGCATCACGGCAAACACGCCGCAGGTCAAACAGGCATGGCGCACAGCACGCGCCATCAAAGAAGTGCACGACTGCCTGATCGTGCTCGGTGGTCCTCACGTCAGCGTGTTGCCCGAGGAGAGCTGCGAGAAGCCCTACGTCGATGTCGTCGTGCGCGGCGAGGGCGAGGAGGCATGGATCGATATCTCCAACCGGCTGGAAGCGTACCTCAAGGATCAGCCGGAATATCACACACAGGCGTTCATGCACCCGGAGAATGAAATCTTCAAGGACTGCCTGGGCGTCACCTACAAGACCAGCGACGGGCGCATCCACAACAACCCGGATCGCACACCGATCGCCGACCTGGACAGCCTTCCCTGGCCCGCCTATCACCTCTTCAAGATGGATCGCTACACCAATCTGCAGCCTGCCACCGACCATGTCGACGGCGCACGCAGCTTCAGCATCCTGACCAGCCGCGGCTGCCCCTATCGCTGCACCTTCTGCAGCCAGAGCATCATGCCGATCAAGTGGCGCAGCCGCAGCCCGGAGAGCGTGCTGGCGGAATGGAAACATCTCGTCGAAGACCTGGGCGCGCAGGAGATCGGCGTGCTCGACGACAGCGCCAACATCCGCGTCAAGCGCCTGGAAGAGCTGGCGCACGCGCTGATCGAGAACAAGCTCAACCACGTGCCGTGGATTTTCGTCAACGGCATCCGCGCCAACCTGGCGAGCAAGGAACTGCTCGGCTTGCTCAAGCAGGCAGGCCTCAAGCGCACAGCCTTTGGCGTCGAAAGCGGCGACCCGGAAATCCTTCGCTCCATTGACAAGAAGGTCGATCACGATACGATCCGCCAGGCGTTCAAGAACGCCAAGGAGGTCGGGCTGGAGACGATCGCCTTCATGATCATCGGTCTGCCCGGCGAGACGCGCGAGACCATGCAGCGCACCATCGACTTCGCCATCGAGCTTGACCCGGTGATCGCCAACTTCTCGATGATGACGCCCTACCCCGGCACCAAAGTCTACGAAATCGTGAAACGGCAGGGGCGCTTCCTGATCAACGACTGGGAAGACTACGTCTTCTTCGAGCAGAAGGCGCGCTATGAAATGGGCGAGATGACCGCCGAGCTGGTCGAGGAGATGTATCGTAAGGCGTATCGACAATTCTATCTGCGGCCCTCGCCGATCCTGCGCCGCGTCAAGACCAAAGATTTCTGGCTGAATCTGCCGCGCAACATGCGTATTGCTGCCAATACCTTCGTGCCGAAGAAGGAGAAGACCGGTTTGCGGCGCGCAGTCGAGGCGGAAGGCGCAATTTGAGAGTGGAGATTGGAGATTAGAGATTAGAGATTGGAGATTGAGAGATTACAAGATGCCAATCTCTAATCTCTCAATCTCCAATCTCTAATCTCCCAATCTCTTTATTCAGAGGCAAAACCACCAATGCGAGTTATTCTTGCAAGTCCTGAAGCCAAAGTCTGGAGTGTGCGCAAGCACATCCCGCTGGGGCTAGGCTATCTGGCGGCCGTGCTGCGTGAAGGCGGCCACGAGGTGATGATCTACGACGCATCCATCGAGGACGTCGGCGTTGACTACTATTTGGACAAAGCCGAGCGGGAAGGACGTCCCTACGACCTGATTGGCATCACTGCCACGACCCCGCTCATGCCCGACGCCTGGATCATGGCGCAGATCGCCAAGAAGCGCGGGCTGGTCACCGTGATGGGCGGCCCACACCTGACGATCATGCCGCTGGAGTCGCTTCAGCCGCCGCATGACCAGTACGTAGATTATGTCTTCAAAGGTGAGGCGGAGTACTCATTCCTGGAGCTGATCAATGCCCTGGAAGCCGGGCGCGAGCCGGGTGTGATTCCGGGCATCCACTTCAAGCGCAACGGCGAGATCGTCGCCAGCCCGGAAAGCCCGATGATCCCCGACCTGGATGCGCTGCCCTTCCCAGCGCACGATCTCTTCAAGATCGACCGCTACACCAACCTGCAACCGCTCACCGACGGCATGGATCCGCATGCGCGCAGCTTCACGATCTTGACCAGTCGCGGCTGTCCGTACAAGTGCACCTTCTGCTCCAAACCGGTGACCGGCGACACATGGCGGGCGCGTTCGGTGGAGAGCGTCGTGCAGGAGTGGAAATGGCTTGTGCGCGGGCTGGGCGCCACCGAGATCGGCGTGACCGACGACATCTGGAATCTCAAGCTGCCGCGCGCCAAAGAACTCTGTCGCCGCCTGATCCAGGAGGGACTGAACACCGTGCCCTGGGTGACGGTGCACGGCATGAAGGTCAACCACACCGACCTGGAACTCTTCCAACTCATGAAGGCGGCAGGCTGTAAGCGCGTCGGTTTCGGCGTCGAGAATGGCGACGAAAACATGCTGCGCAACGTCATCCGCAAGGGGCAGACGCTGGAGCAGGTGCGCGAGGCGTTCGCCAATGCCAAAGCCGCCGGCTTGCAGACAATGGGCTTCTTCATCTTCGGCATGCCGGGCGACAATGAGGAGACGATGGAGAAGACGATCCAGCTTGCGCTCGAACTCGACCCCAAGCTGGCGAATTTCATGCTGGCGGCGCCCTTCCCCGGCACAGTGATGTACGACCAGATCAAGGAAGGCGGTCAGGTCTTCGCCGATAACTGGGGTGACTTCGCCATTCATGACCAGAAGGCGCGCTTCACCATGAACGAAGGCTACGATCCCGATCTCGTCGTGAAGAAGTGGCGCGAGGCGTATCGCCGCTTCTATCTCTACCGCCCGGAGCGCGTGGTCGAAAAGATGATGTTCAAGGAGAACTGGACGAACCTGCCCAACACCTTCGCCCAAATCAAGCGCTTTTTCATCGGGGCCAAGGATCAGCAGGCGCCAGTGGAGAAGGTGGCAGCGGCAGCGGATTGACGAAGGTGTCAAGCCAGGTAGCGCACAGTCGTCGTGAAATCATCTGCACAAGTCAAGGATTACTCAATTCCCGCCGACTGGCAGTTGATTCTACGGCGCTGATGCCGCAAGACTGTCTCAGCTCACTGACCAGGAGCGCCCGTGAACGCAAAAGGGAAGTCGATAGCATCGTTTGCTTGGGGCTGAGCAAGAATTGCGGCAGGACATTGCGTGCCTGTTAGCGATACGATGGGCAGCATCACAGGAGTTGGGGTGCTCAGGAGAGAACGCCATGCAAATGTTCACAGCCGTCATTGAGAAATGCCCAGACACCGGACTTTATGTTGGGTATGTTCCCAATTTTCCAGGAGCGCACTCTCAGGGTGAGACATTAGATGAGTTGTATCGAAATCTTCAAGAAGTCATTACTATGCTTCTTGAAGATGGAGAGCAACAGCCAGAGTCCGAGTTTGTCGGCACACAGACAATTGTCGTTGCATAGCGATGGGAAAGAAACCACCGGTGCTGCGACCGGAGGAAGTGATGGCCATCCTGGATCGATTGGGGTTTGTGCAGGTTCGCCAGCGCGGTTCACATATCCAGTATCGACATGCCGACGGGCGTGCAACGACGGTTCCATATCATGGTGGTCGCGATCTGTCCCCCAATCCTTCTGCGTCAGATTGCAAAAGACATCGGCTTGACCATAGACGAATTTCTCGCACACCGATGACGCACGTCGCTGCACCTGACGCTCTTGCTGCAAACGCTGCTTTTGCCCACATCACCGCACGGCTCGACGCCAACAACGTCGCCTACACACCGCACGAACACGCGCCATTGACCACAATCCAGGACGCCGACGCGAATCACTGGTTTCCGATGGAACGTCTGGTCAAGACGCCGGTAATGTGAAAGACCTGCAGCAGGTGAAAAAATGCTTGGACTGATCCCCAAATTGCCCTTGTACTGGGCGTTTCGCACCTTTGGCTGGCCCACCGTCAAGCCCTTCTCCGTCGTGATCAGCGTCTCGTTTCGCTGCAACTCTAAGTGCCGCACCTGTGACGTGTGGCGGAAGCCCAACGACGACCTGACGCTGGAGGAGTGGGACAAGGTCTTCGCCAACCTGGGCAACGCGCCCTTCTACATGACCTTCACCGGCGGCGAACCGTTCCTGCGCCCTGACCTCGACGACCTGGTGATCAGCGCCTACAACCACTGTAAGCCGGAGGTCATCACTATCCCCACCAACGGCATGTTGACCGAGCGCGTCGTCGAGAAGGTGGCGCGCATGTGCCGCGAATGCCCGACCAGCAGCATCGGCATCAACCTCAGCCTGGACGGCATCGGCGACGAACACGACGACATCCGCGGCGTCGAAGGCAACTGGAAGCTCTCGATGCAGACGTGGGCGCGGCTGAAGGAGCTGCAGAAGGAGCACAAGAATCTGGTGCTCACCGTGCACACCGTGATCAGCCGCTTCAACGCACATCGCTTCAAGGAGATTCAGGCTGGGCTGAAGTTCCTCGAACCCGATTCCTACATCACCGAAGTGGCGGAGGAGCGCGTCGAACTCGACACCGTCGGCTGGGGCATCACCCCGCGCCCGGAGGATTACGACGAGATTGCCGATTTCCTGAGCCAGCAGGCGAAGCAGGCGCCGGCAAAGGGCATCGCCCGCTTCACGCAGGCTTTCCGCGCCCAATACTACCAGCTTGCCAAGCGCGTCCTCCACGAGCGCGACCAGGTGATCCCCTGTTACGCCGGCTGGGCCAGCGCGCACATCGCCCCCAACGGCGACCTGTGGAGCTGCTGCATCCGCGCCGAGCAGGTCGGCAACCTGCGCCAGACCAACTACGACCTCATGCCGATTTGGAAGGGTCAGGCTATGGCGCAACTACGCGGCAGCATCAAGCGCAAGGAGTGCGCCTGCCCGATGGCAAACGCCAACTACGCCAACATGCTGCTTCACCCGCCGACGGTGGCAAAGGTGATGCTGGATGTGGTGAAGTAGACGAAGGGCGCGTTGTGAGGCGCGTTCGGTGGATGAGTTTTGCCGCCTACGGTTTGATGAGGGTTAACAAAACAACTCGATAATCGAAAGAGGCGTGGCTCGGAGCCGGACGTTCCCGCCAGACAATCTGGAGACCGGCGGCTACGCATTTTGTCGCTTGCACGGCGCGCCTGAACCGCTATGATCGCCCGCAGATGCATCGCGCGCTTGCACCTGCGGAGACCCCTCTACGTGACCCTGCTATACCTTGCCCTCGCCTATATGGCCGGCATTCTGGCCGGACGCATCCTCTATGACTGGTTGGGGCTGGCCTGTCCACTGCCAGGGTGGTTATGGCTGCTGCCGTTGGCGCTGCTGCCCCTCACTGCGCTGCTCAACCGCAAGCCCGATCCCAAAGATGTCCCGTCGCTGCGCTGGCCGATCAGTGCAGGCTTCGAGCTTCCTGCAGAGCGTAACTTGCCCGCCCTGGCCATAGGGCTTGCACTCTGTTTTGCTGCGGGGGCGCTGCGTTACGCCGGGCAGCCTTTCACACCCTGTTGGTCACCCACCGATCTGGCCTACTACAACCTGCCTGCACATCAAGCCTTTGAGCATGGCGCGCCCAAAGTCACTGCCATCGGCGCAATCGACAGCTACCCGCTGGTTGCCGATGTCAAACAACAGTTGGTTGTAAGTATCACAGCGCTGGAAGTCGACGGCCAGTCGCATCCTGTATCCGGCAAGGTGCGGCTGAGCACAGGCATTCGTGAACGCTACAGCTACGGCCAGCCTGTGCGCGTCACCGGACGCCTGGTCACGCCGCCAGAGTTTACGGACTTCAGCTACAAGGAATATCTGGCCAGGAAAGGCATTCACAGCCTCTTCTACAGCGCCCGCATCGATGTGCTGGAGGGGCCGTTGCAGGGTAATCCGCTGTTGGCAGCGCTCTACGTCGTGCGTCGGCGTGGGGAGGTGTTCATCAATCGCGCCTTGCCCGAACCTTACGCCGGTCTCGCCAACGGGATGCTGCTTGGCATTGAGTCCGGCATCCCCGATGAACTCTACGACCAATTCAACGCCACTGGCAGCTCGCATGTAATCGTCATCTCCGGCTCCAATGTGGCGTTGATTGCGGGCGTGATCATGGCGCTGATGGTGCGGGTGGTCGGCGGCAAGCGCGCAGTCTGGTTCACTGTAGCTGGGATCGCCTGTTATGCGTTGCTGGTTGGCGGCGATGCAGCCGTGATGCGCGCAGCGGTGATGGGCTGCCTGGCTGTGATCGCCTCAGGGCTGAATCGGCGCAGCACCGGTTTGGTGAGCCTGGGCGTCGCGTGTGCGCTGATGACACTGCTCAACCCGCTGGCGTTGTGGGATGTCGGCTTGCAACTAAGCAGCGCCGCCACCGCCGGGCTGATGCTGGTCGCGCCAGGTATGATCGCCGGCTTTCGCGAGTTTCTGCAGCGTGTAAATTTAGCTGTCATTGGACACGGACCGGTTGGTTCGTTCTTGGAGGAAAGCGTCATGGTTACGTTGGCGGCCAATGTCACGACGCTGCCGCTGGTGGTCTACTATTTTGGCCGCCTCAGCATTGTCAGCCTGCTCACCAACGTGCTGATCCTGCCCGTGCAGCCGCCAATCATGCTGGCAGGCAGCGCGGGCGTCGTCGCTGGCATTGTCGGGCTGGAACAGATTGGCCAATGGGTGTTGGCGCTACCCTGGCTCTGCCTGGCATGGACTGTTGGCGTGGTGCGATGGACGTCCGCGCTTCCCGGCGCCAGTTTAGAGGTCGTCGGGTATGGGGCGGGCGCTATGTTGGCAACCTATGCTGCTATCGTCGTCGTCAAGCAACGCTCTCACTTGCGGCGATTGGTCAACCGTCTGCACGCCTGGGTGGCGCCGGATTGGTGGGGCCGGCTGGTAAGTCCCGCTGCCGTGAGTGGGTTGGCGCTGACGACGGTGCTGGCGTGGGCGGCAGTCGGCGCCTTGCCCGACGGTCGGCTACATCTCTGGTTTCTTGACGTAGGCCAGGGCGACGGCATCTTGCTTCAGACGCCATCGGGGCGTCAAGTGTTGATCGACGGGGGCGCCAGTCCAGAAACGCTTTTTGGCGAGTTGGGCGCAGTGATGCCCTTTTGGGATCGCACACTCGATCTGCTTGTACTTACACACCCTGATGGCGACCACATGTTGGCGCAGGTCGAGGTTCCTGCACGGTATCAAGTGGCGCAGGCGATCCACACCGCCCATGCAGCCCAACATCCTGATGAAGCACTCTGGCGCGCACGGATGGCGGATGGCGGCGTCAGCGTTGCCGAAATGGCGGCGGGCGCCTGGCTCGATCTGGGCGATGGGGTAGCGTTGTGGGTGATGTGGCCGCCTCCTGCTGGTGTCGTCGGCGAGGATGCAGATAATGAAAACTCTCTGGTGCTCAAGCTGGTCTATGGGGATTTCAGTGCGCTGCTGACCGGCGACGCCGGTCTGGCCAGCGAACATCAGCTCGTCGTTGCGCAGATGCCGCTGGCGTCTACATTGCTGAAGGTCGGCCATCATGGTAGCCGCAGCAGCTCCAGCCCAGAGTTTATCGCAAACGTGACGCCACAACTTGCCGTCATCCAGGTCGGCGCTGGGAACGACTATGGGCATCCACATGCCGAGGTGTTAAGTGAACTGGCCGGCAGCACGGTGCTGCGCACCGATCTGGATGGGAGGATTCATGTGTACAGCGATGGGGACGTGATGTGGGTGGAGCACGAGCAATAAGCTATCGCCACACGCATCGACTGGAAGACGAAAGGGATGCGCGCTCGCACAATCAAGTTGTAGGATCGTTGCTCCAGTTAGCGGCCAGTCAGGGGTACGGCAATCAGAAGCTCAGTTTCTCAAGGTGGCGTTGGCTCAGACAATTTCAACAAGCTGCTGCCCGCGCTCGACAACCTGTCCCGGCTGAATATGCACTTTGCTCACGACACCGTCGCTGGCAGCCTGGATACGCAGCTCCATCTTCATCGCTTCCAGTAACACAAGCGTGTCCCCGCGCGTCACGGCGTCGCCTTCGGTCACAAGCACATCAAGCACACGTCCGGGCATCGCCGCCGCGAGCGATCTGCCAGTATCCTGGCGCAGTGTGCGCCGACGCGGGTCGGGCCGCATGAACGTCCATACCTGACCTTCAAGCCAGACATAGGTGCGATCCCCCTGACGGGCGACGTAGGCGCGCAGCCGTCGCCCGTCAACGCACAGATCGAGGCGTCCGGCTTCGCCCGCATGCGCCGCGATCGTAAAGACGCGCTCGCCCACGTGCACCCGATATTGTCCGTCCTCTTCTGCGACCTGCACCTCGCGCACATCCTCACCCAGCCGGTACTGAAAAATTCTTGCCATGTGAGTTCCTTACTCAGTCCGCACGATCTTCACGGCGCGTTTGGCGCGCACATCATATAGGTCGGAGCGGCGGTCGTAGAGATGGCGCACAGTCGCCAGGTCGCGTTGCTGCACCAGCGACGTGAGATCGAGGTCGGTGATCAACACAGTCTCAACGTTGGCTTCACTGGCGCCCGCCGTTGCCGCCGGTGGAAAGGCAAAATCGCTGGGCGTGAAGACCGCAGCCTGCCCATAGTTGATCAGATAATTCTTAGAGGCGGGCAGGTTGCCCACATTGCCAGCAATCACGGTGTAGATAAAGTTCTCGACTGCACGCGCCTGCGCCGTATAGCGAAGCCGATCGAACGCCTTGCGCTCGTCGGTGCTGTACGGGATAAAGATGATCTCGGCGCCGGAAAGCGTCTGCAAACGCGCCACTTCGGGGAACTCCACATCGTAGCCAACCTGAATGCCAATACGCGCCAGCGGCGTGTCGAACACCTTGATCTCCTCGCCCGGCTCGATGTCGAAATCGGTGCGCTCAATGGGTGGGATGTGCAGGGCATCCTGGCTGTAATATTGACCGCTGGGTGTGAAGAGATAGGCGACGTTGTAGATTTCGCCCTCGCGCAGTTCGGGCTGCGAACCGGCGATGATGTACAACCCGTGCTTCTCTGCCAGATCGCGAAACAAGTCGATGTACCTTTCAGTCATCGACGCCAGGCGGCGGATAGCAGCGCGCGAGTCGAGATCGGGCGGCATGATCGTGAACAATTGCGCCGTGAATAGCTCCGGGAAAAGCAGGAAGTGTGAGTGATAGGTGTTGGCTGTATCGACAAAGAAGTTGACGGTCTGCGCAAACTCGTCCCAGGAATGGATCGGGCGCATGAACCACTGCGCGGCGCAGACGCGAATCCGCCGCACAACACGCTGCAGCGGCGCAGCGGCGATCTTGCGCTTCTCCGGTTGATAGTTGGGGTTGGGCATCTCCAGCAGCGTTGAGTAGTTCAGGCTGGAGTCGTCCCACAAGAAGTCGAGCAGGACACGGCGCACAGTATAGCCAGCACGCAGATGCGCCGAGAGCGAAGGATCGCTCATTTCTCCGGCGACGACCTTCTGTACATATTCCTCGGCTGTCATCTTGCCAGCAAATTCGGTGTAGCCAGGAATGCGTCCGTAGGCGACCATGCGCCGCAGATTGTAGCGCTTCATCAGCGAGACGCGCTTTTCATAGAGCGCCTTGGAGACGCCCAGACGGCGGTATTCAGGACGCACACCGATGTCGGCGCCGTACAGGGTGTCACCGGAGGGGTCGTGCGTGCTGAATGTGCCGCCGCCGGTGATCTCCTCGTAGGTGTACCAATGTGCGTCGTCGTCGAGTTGCACGATCAGTGAAGTGGCGTAACCCACCACCAGGCCGTCGACTTCGGCCAGATACTGACCTTCGGGGAAGGCGGCAAACTGCATCTCGTAGAAACGTTCAGTATAGTAGGCATTTTTGGGATACTCCGGGTAGGCGGCGCGGTGGCACGCCACAATGTCAGGAATATCCTCCAGCGTCCATGTGCGAACGACAATCCGTGGTTTACGTTTCCGTGCACTCATGTTGCGTCCGTTGCGTGTAGTTCATTCCAGGCGCGACGCGTGATCTGGCGCGCCACATCGAAACTAAAGCCACGCCGCGCCAGCAAGCTGCCAATCTTCTGCGCTAGCTCATCTTGGGTCAATGTCTCCCAGCGCTTGAGTTTGCCCTCAACCGCCGACCACGCCGCCGCCAACTCGTCCACTGCTGCGGTCGCTGCCTGGATTGAGGCCGCATCGACGCCTCTCTGGCGCAACTCATGGCGCAGCGCGGCGACGCTGCGCGGGCGAAAGTGGTTGCGGTTTTCGACCCAGTATGCTGCGAAGGCTTCATCATCGACGTACGCACGCTCTTCAAGCCGGGCAAGCGCGGCGGCGATGGCTTCTGGCGCATGTCCTTTACGCACCAATTGCCGCTCCACTTCGGCGCGACTGCGCGGGCGAGCAGCCAGGTAGTGGAGCGCCGCCTGATACGCTTTGTCGACGTCATCCTGTGTGCGCAATGCTGCAATCTCAACGTCACTCAGGTGTTGGCCTTTGCGCAGGTGTGCGGCGACGTCCAGCGTCACGCCAAAGGCAAATTCACCGTCGAGATAGACGCTGACCCGTTCCCGATGATTGGTTTGCACCTTCAAGGTCGTGATGACACCGGCCATCTCAAGACATCCCCAGCGTGGCAGGCGTGCGACGTTGATTGAGCCAGGCCGCTAGCGCCACAAAAGCCAACGTCAACCCCAACCCGACGGCGCCCACTGCAATCATGCCGCCGCTGGCGAAGATGGCGCCGGTCGAAAGGCTGCCGGCGCCCGACGCCAGCGCCACCAGCGCATCGTTGGCGCCCTGAATGCGTCCGCGTTCGGTCGGGTGCAAAGCGCCAGTCAGCAGCGACGACCCGGCGACAAAACAGAAGTTCCAACCCAGCCCCAGCAAAAAGAGCGCAACAGTCAACGCGATCAGATTGGCTGCCAACGCCGCCATGATGCTGGAAATCACCAATACAACCGCGCCGAAGGCGATCATTGGCCGGGCGCCAAGCAAGCCGATCAACCAGCCCGTGAGGAAGGCAAAGCCGAACATGCCGAGCGTGTGCGCCATGAACACGAACGATATCTCGCCATTTGTGTGATGCTCGTGGAGCATGTGCACCGGTGTGATCACCATGATCAGCGTCATCACCAGTTGGCCGACTACCATAGACGCGACGGCCAGCTGGACAGTGTGATCTGCGAAAATTTCGCGCACGACGCGTGTAGCCGGGCTGCTCTCCGCCCTACCCTGCGCGGGCGTATCGTATTGCCGGCCAATGCGCAGCGGGTCGGGACGCACTAGCGCCGCCACCAGCAGCGCTGCTAGCGTCAACAAGCCGACGCCCACTAGATAAGGGCCGGCGTTCTCCTCGAAGCCAAGCGTCGTCGCCAGCGCCGAAGTTGGCGACACCAGGAGCGGGCCACCGATGGCGCCAATCGTTCCGGCAAAGACGATAAAGCCGATCACACGCGCGCGGCGACCAGACGGCCACACCTCAGCAGCGATGAAGCGCGCCTGCTGGCTGGTGGCGCTATTGACGCCGACGATCAGCGAACTGACGCAGAGCAACACAAATGAAAAGCTCTGCACCGCCCATGCACCGGTCGCCATGCCCAGGGCGCCGATGCTGTATCCCAACACCATCACCACGCGGCGTCCAGCGCGATCCATCAACCAGCCCATCGGCACCGCCAGCGCCGCACGTCCGATCAGCCCCATGGTTGTGGGTAGCCCGGCCAGTGTGTCGGCGCCGCTCAACAGCGCAGCATTGACAGACAATAGCGTCACGGTGGCGATAAAGGCCGCGCTGAAGATGCTCTCGCTCAGAAAGATAGTATTGGTGATGCGTCGCGATACAGCTGCCTGACGGTTGTCCTGTCGGTGCATGATGTGTTCCCAATGGAATATTACAGCTAGACCAGTGTGGAAGATGTACGGGGTAGTATAGATCAGCCAGACGCGGAGGCGAAACGAGGCAAGAAACAGGAAACGCTCCGACAAATTGCCGGAGCGTTTCCCACAACCAATTCAACCCACACCACGAAGGAGAAAGGAGAACCCAGATCAGGCAGTAACCGCCTCTGCCTGTTCCACAGGTGTTTCAAGCAATGCATCAATCTCGCGCAGCACAGTCACGCGGTTTTTGTTGGCAACTTCATAGTCGCGCACCTTTGCCAACATCTCCTTGGAGAAGGAAGGCAACATGGCGATCACATCCTTCGCCGACATCTCATCATAGCCTTCGACCACAGCTTCAGCAACAGCTGCCTGCACTTCAATGGCGACATCTTTCACTGCAGCCTGGACGTTACTGGCGGCTGGTTGGAACTGCGCCAGGAATTTCTCCACTTCGGCCACAACCGATTTGGCGTTCTTGCTCACCTGATCAACCTGATCTTCGACATAGTCGACCACCCGCTTGACCTCAGGCTTTTCCTGCACTTTGTTGAACTGTTGCATCCACTCGGCTTCGATTTCCTCACCGCGCTTCTCGGCCTTCTCCAGGAGCTTGCCACTCTCCATCAACAGTTCCTGCACCTTGTCATAGGCCAGCCCCCACATGCCCGCATACGCCAGCACAGCCTTACGCCCAAAGTTCTGCGCCTGCTTGACCCCATCCTCGACCTGTTCCTGCACGTTGCGGAGGTCGATGTTCATGGTAATCTTGTCGCTCATTGTCTTTACTCCTCAGATTTCAGAACGATGTTTCGTTCAACCGATTTCGTATTTTACGTCTATAACGCAGTGCGTTACAAACAACAGTATAACGCATTGCGTCATAACTGTCAATACCCAACAGCATATGAAATTTGTTACCGACCTTTAGGCTAGCTGTTCATCTTCCTAAAAGCTCCAAAGCATCCAGGAAGATGATGAAAAAACCTGGGGTCCATCATTTGACCCCAGGTTTGCTACGCGGTGAAGATGAGCGCAGTGTAGATTGGCGCGGAAGGAATTCAGGCGGCTTTCGGTTGGAAATTGGGATCGCGGTATTTCTTGCCCTCTTCGATCAACATGACCGGGATCCCGTTGCGGATGGGGTACTTGTAGCCGTTGCGCGGGTTCAACAAGAACTTGCCATCATCGACCAGCTCTAGCGGGCCTTTATCTTCGGGGCAGACAAGGATTTTGAGCAGTTCCTCGCTGATCTTGCCGCCCAATGGCGCCTCGTCCAACGACTTGACCGGCTGTGAGGGTAGAACACCGCTGGTTGCCGCCGAACCACCATTTGCTGGCGCGAAGACCTGTTTCAGGACATAGACGACGCCAGCGATTACCGCAGCGAAAAAGAGGAACTTGAGAAAATTTTTCATGGTTTGACTCCAGTTGAGTTCGATTCAGCGCAATACGACCATTGTAAGCATGTTATCACACACCAATAGAGATTAGAAATCCCACGCGTAGCTTGCAACAGTGACGCCTTTGCACTCGTTTTATGACAATTGTATACTGCAAACCATGTTTGTCGTTTCTGCCAAGCACGGTGTAGCGTGAACAAGCACGGTGTAGCGTGAATTTGATCGGGTGGGCATGTTTGGGCGTGCTCTGGCTGATTCTCATCGGCTGGCTGCGCCGACGCGAACAGCAACTGAAACAACGGCGCGGTCTCTGGCGCGATGTGCTGGCAGGCGGTGCACTTTGGCTGTTGGTCTACGGCTTTTTCTGGCGCACTCTGAGTGGCGCCGCCTTTCAGCCCGCCGATGGCGGTGACTTGGTCAGCTTTCTTTTTCCCACCTATCGCTTCGCGGCTGGTGAGTTGAGCCAGGGGCGCCTCCCACTCTGGAACCCAACGCTTTACGCTGGCGCGCCCTTCGTCGGCGACATTCAAGCCGGGTTTCTCTATCCACCCCATTTGCTGCTATTCCTCACCAATCCGAGTTTTCCCTACACGATGCTGCAGGCGTTGGCAGTGGGACATCTCTACTGGGCCGGGCTAGGGATGTATCTCCTGCTGCGCATGCTGCGTTGGCCCGCAACCCCGGTGAGCCGTCCGGCTGCGCTCTTTGCTGCGGTCATATTCACATTTGCTGACCCGCTGCTGATCCACCTCGGCAATCTGAACTTGATTGCTGTGCTGAGCTGGTTGCCCTGGGTGCTGGCCGCCTTTGCACGTGGGCTAGAGAGCGGTCGCTGGGTGTGGTCCGGTGTGGCGGGTGTGCTGTTGGCTATCGGCAGTTACGCTGGTCATGCCCAAAGCTCGCTCTACATCGGGTTAGCGCTGCTTCTCCTTACCATCGGCTGGACGGCAACCGTGGCCTGGACGCCGCGCGCCAAACGCCGTGCACTCTGGCAGCCGGCGGTGATGTTGCTCCTCACCGGGATACTGGGCGCCCTGCTGACCGCACCAATCTTGTTGCCCGCGCTGGAACTGGCCCGCCATGCCGTGCGCAGCGATTTCACCTACCAGGATACGGTCGCCTACTCGCTGGCGCCGACGCAGGCGCTGGCTGGGCTAGTGACGCCGTCGCTCTTCGGTCGCGGTCCGGCGCTGCATTGGAGTCTGTGGGAGCGCGTCGAGCTACCCTATCTGGGCGTGCCGGCGCTGATCCTGGCGGCTGCGGGCGTCGAACTGGCGCAACCAGAGCAGCGCCGCCGTCTGTGGATGTGGCTGGGGCTGGCGGTGTTCGGTCTGCTCGTGGCGTTTGGCATCTACACCGTCGTGCACGGCTGGTTAACGTTGTGGTTGCCGATGTTCGACCAGTTGCGCGCGCCGGCGCGTGCGCTCGTGCTCTGGGCAGTGGGCATGAGCGTGGTTGCAGGGGTTGGGTTCGATGCGGTGGCGGTGCACATGGCGCGTGGCCGCGTCTTGCGCGGATTGCTGGCGGGTGGTGCAGCGCTCTTAGGAGTGAGCGTCGTAGTCGGCTATGCGTTGCTTTTTGTGACTCAGGCCGACGCGACAGCTTTTTTGCGTGCGTCGCTGGCGTCGCTGGCATTGACGCTGGCGTTTGGCAGCTGGCTGGGCAGCTGGGCGTTGATTGCGGCGCGCCAGCAACGTCGGCTGAGCTTTGGCGCATTTTCCGGCTTGATGATCGCGCTGCTGTTCATGGAGTTGGCTGCGGCCGGCGCCTACACCGACATCAGCGAAAGCGACCCCACCCAGGGTTTCCAGCATGACGCTGTGATCGCCTTTTTGCGCAGTGATCCCGACCTTTTCCGCATCGATACGCGCACCGACCTGGCGGGCGTCTGGCAACCAGATACGGCGGCAGTGGCCGGGCTGCAGGATGTCGGCGGCGTCGCCAATCCGCTGGCGCTGCGCAGCTATGTCGATTTTTGGGAGGCGACCGGTGGCCGCGCCACGCGGCAGTACGACTTGCTCAACGTGAAATACGTGCTGGTGAAGGAAGGCTCACCGCTGCCAGAGGGTAAATTTGTCAAGGTCTTTGGCCCAACGCAAGGGATTGAGGTCTATCAGAACCAGGATTTTCTGCCGCGCGCCTGGTTTGCACCAGCCGAAGCCGACCTGACCAACTTACAGCCGCCCGCTGTTGTCACCTCGGCGCAGGTGCTGGCATATACACCAAATCAGATGCGTTTTGCTGTGGATGCCCCAGCGGCGGGCTGGTTGATCATGAGCGAGCTTGCGTATCCCGGTTGGGAGGCGACAGTGAACGGCGCGGCTACAGAGATCGCGCTGGTCAATGGCGCGCTGCGGGCGGTGGCTGTCCCTGCCGGGCAGGTGACGGTGATGTTGACATACCGGCCTGCGTCGTTGATGTGGGGGGTGGTTGCAGCGGTGGTAGGGCTTGTGTTGTTGGCTGCGCTCATCGGGTGGCAGCGTTCCAGACCAGCACCAGTCGGCTCCGCGTAACGCCATCGAGCGAAGTGTAAAGATAGGTGCGCCCACCCAGCACCACGAGATCGGCATGCCCCAGCCCGATGTTGCCAGGTAAGTCCACCAGCAGTGGATTCCCCGGATACTTCTCCCACGTCCCGTCGATCTGGTCAGTGCGCGAGCGCGCCAGTCCAAGCCCGAATTGTGTGTCACCCGGATCGCCCGCTGCCGGGCCGCGCACGCCTTCGTAAAGCATGTAGTAACGTCGCTCGGCCCCTTCGCCTAACCGCTGTAACTCCGCCGAGCTGATTGTGCGAAAATCGAAGAAGGGGTTGGCGGTGGCGTCCGTTTGGGCTTCTGGTCCATAACTGGCGGCGCCAACAAAGAGCGGATTGTGCGTACAAGGTGTAAACTCTGCATCATCGTCACTGACGGGGCGCTTGAAACAACCTAACGCGCCGGGGTTCTGCCCCTGCGCCATAAAAATATAGACGATGCCTTCTTCCACGAAGATGCCCGGCGGCCCCCCGCGCAGACATTCATAGTCGAAGGGCACAAATGGATGCACACCGATTCGCTCCTCCGCCGGACAATCGGCATACCATAGATGCCAGATCAGCGAATCCGCCACACGTTTTGGCGCTGACCAGGTTCGACCGTCAGGTGAAGTGCGCAACATGACGCGTCCCAGGTACTCGTAGACCATCCACGCTTGGCCTTCGGCAAAGACGACGCGCGGATATTGCTGCTGGACAACATGGTCGCTTTCGGCGTTACAGGGACATTGTTGACACGCGATCAGGCAAGTGGGCGGATCGGGCAGCGCAAAGGTGTGGCCGCCGTCCTCACTCGCAAAGATCACGACGCAGCCGGGGAAGGCCACCGGGTCGCCACATTGGTCGCGCACGCCAGCGGAGCGGTCGCTGGCGTGGACATACGACCAGAGCACGCCGTTGCTCATAACCAGCGTGTCCGACTCACCCATTGGCAGGCCAGTGCCCTCAACTTCTACTGCGAAGTGGGCGCGCCCGTCCCACAGATCCGCCAGCGTTGGGAAGCGCGGCGACTCTGGCGCAGCAGTTGGGATCAACAGCGGCGTTCCGGTTGGTGCGCGCAGCGGTGCAGATGGCGTCACATGGACAAGCGGCGTCAGCGACACGCTGGCGCCGTGAATCGGGGGCTGGCCTGGACTGGGTGGCAGCGCCGGTTTGCCTGGTGTGGGGCGACACGCGCCGAACGCCAGACACAACAGCATGAGCCATCCAACGCGGCGCACAGCAAGGAATGACGACGCCATGCATCACTGCGACGCAGTCAGCTTGACGCCAACATGAATTGCCACCGACCGCAGCATCCGCTCAACGTAGAAGACATTTTGCAGGCCGGCCTGTTCCATCAGGCGCGCTAATTCCGCCGGCGGTGGAAATTCGACTGTGCTGTGGGGCAGATAGGCATACGCCTGGCGATCACGCGCCACGAGTGAGCCGACCACAGGCACAATCTGAAAAAAGTAGAAGCGAAAGAGCGGTCCGAGCACACTGTTCGAGGGGGGCGTGGTTTCCAGGCAAACCACGCGTCCGCCCGGCTTGGTGACGCGCGCCATCTCGCGAAACGCTGCTACACGATCGACGACGTTGCGCACCAGAAAGCCGCTCACCACGGCGTCAAAGGTGTTGTCGGGAAAGGGGAGATGATAGGTGTCAGCCTGGGTAAAGGGCAAGAAGCCCCCCGGAACCTTGCCGACGCCCGCCGCCATCATTTCGTAGGTGAAGTCGGAGCCGATGGCGCGCAGCGTCGGGTTGCGCTGTAGCGCAGTGTAGGCAATATCGCCGGTGCCGGTGCCGACATCGAGCAACCTGCCGCCGCGCGGCGGCAGGTTGCAAAAGTTGAGTATCTCGCGCCGCCAGTTTTGATCCTGACCGAAGGTCATCAAGCGGTTCATCAGGTCATAGGTCGGGGCGATGCGCGCAAACATCCGGTTTACGTAAACCGGCTTCTCATCCATCGTCGGCAGCATGTCATCCTTCATCCTGGTTCCAGTAGTCATATTCGATCCAGCGCGCCGTCACGCGGGCCGCGTCGGCGCCATAAAGACGCGCCACGATGTGGAGCGCCATGTCGATCCCGGCGCTGACGCCAGCGCTGCTGACGACCACACCTTCATCCACCCAACGGGCATGTTCGCGCACCTCCACTTCGGGATAGGCGTCGCGCAGCCGTTGAATGCTGCCCCAGTGCGTGGTGGCGGCGCGCCCGGTAAGCAGCCCTGCCTGCGCCAGCAGGAAGCTGCCAGTGCAGACGCTCGTCATCACTTCCGCTGTGTTCGCCCGTGTGCGCAGCCACTCAATCAGCTGCGGCCGGGTGACGGCGCTGCGTGTGCCATAGCCGCCCGGAACGACCAGGATGTCGGCGGGGGGACAGGTCTCCAGCGTATAGTCTGGAATGACTGTAACCGGGTTATAGCAACGCAGCGGCTCCCGGCTTTCAGCCACAGTGAAGACGTTAAACAGGCGTTCCGGCGTCTCGAAGTTTATGCGCGCAGCGCTAAAGACCTCGAATGGGCCGGCGAAATCGAGCAACTCGACGCCGGTAAAGATCAAGATGGCGACGTTGCGTGGTGGTGCTGTCATGGCGGATTACCTCAAGATACCGGCAATGTGCTCAGCCAATATCACACTGTTCATTTCGCCCATCCACACCGAGCGGATGACGCCGTCCGCGTCGATGAAGTAGGTCGTTGGCAGCCCCATCACGCTGTAGCGCTCGCCGACAAGCTGCTCGCCGTCCAGCGGCACGGTGATCGTCAGTCCCATTTTGTCGGCAAAGCGTTGCACGGTCTGGATCGTCTCAGCCTGATCGACGGCAGCAAAGACTACGACATCCTGGTAGTGCTTGGCGGCGCGTTCGATAGCAGGCAGTTCACGCTGACACGGACCGCACCAGGTTGCCCAGAAATTGAGCACAACCGGCTTGCCGCGCTGATCGCTCAGGCGAAACTCGCCGCCGTCGAGTGTGGGGAGTGTAAAATCCGGCGCCAGACGCCCCACTGCAGGTTGAGCAGTGCTGGCGGCGGTTGTGTCGCCTGCGCTGACGCCTGGCTGTGTCCACCAAAGCCAGGCGCCGCCGAAGACAAGCACCGCAAGAAAGACGAGCCACCACCGATTCATGCTCAACCCCACTCTGAATGAAAAACCCCTTCCCGGTCGGTGCGTTCATAGGTATGGGCGCCGAACAGGTCGCGTTGCGCCTGGATCAAGTTCGCCGGCAGGCGTGCGCTGCGATAGCTGTCATAATAGGCCAGACTGGCGCTAAATGCCGGAGTCGGGATTCCCAACGCGACGGCTGTCTGCACGACATGCCGCCACGCAGGCAACCGTTCGCGTACAGCAGCCGCAAAGTCTTCATCCAGCATCAGGTTCGCCAACGCCGGGTTGCGCTCAAAGGCGACGGTGATGCGGTTGAGGAAGCGCGCACGAATGATGCAGCCGTTGCGCCAGATGGCGGCAATCTCCGCCAGGTTCAGGTCGTAGGCATGAGCTTTGCTGGCGGCGCGCAACATCGCCATCCCCTGCGCGTAGGCGCTGATCTTGCTGGCATAGAGCGCCTGGCGGACAGCGTCGATCAAGCCCTGGCGGTCGCCGGTGTAGCGAGCGTCGGGGCCGGGCAGCACTGCCGCCGCCGCAACGCGTTCAGCCTTCATGCTCGAAATGATGCGCTCCGTCACTGCACTGTTGATGGTTGGCGTTGGCGCGCCCACCTCGAACGATTCCTGGCTTGTCCACTTGCCGGTGCCCTTCTGTGCAGCGGCGTCCAGCACCAGGTCGACTAGCGGTTTACCGGTCAACTCGTCGAGCGTGCGGAAGATTTGCGCGGTGATGGCAATCAGGTAACTGTCGAGTTCCCCCCGGTTCCATTCCTCGAAGATGGCGGCCAACTCGGCGGCTTCGAGACCCAACGCCTTGTGCAAGATGGCGTAGGCTTCTGCAATCAGCTGCATGTCGCCGTACTCGATGCCATTGTGCACCATTTTGACATAGTGACCTGCGCTGCGCGGCCCCATGTAGGCAACGCAAGGTTTGCCATCTTCCGGCGCCTTGGCGGCAACTGCCTGCAGAATATCCTTCACCAGCGCCCAGCCCTCCGGTGCACCGCCCGGCATGATGCTTGGCCCCCACAAGGCGCCCTCCTCGCCACCGCTGACGCCGACGCCCATATACAGCAGCCCAGCCGCCGTTAGCGCCGCGCTGCGCCGCTCCGTGTCGAGATAGTAGCTGTTGCCGCCATCCATCACCAGGTCGCCCGGCTCCAGTAGCGGGACAAGACCATCCAGCACGGCTTCGACCGGTTGACCGGCTTTGACCATAATCATGATCTTGCGCGGACGTTCCAGGGCAGCGACGAACTCTTCCAGCGTGCGGGTATGGATCAATTGCTTGCCAGGGTGCGCAGCGACAAACTCATCCGTCACACGCGTCGTACGGTTGAAAACAGCGACCGTGAAACCGTTGCGCTCCATGTTCAACACCAGGTTCTGTCCCATGACGGCCAGCCCGATGAGACCGATGTCAGCTTTACTCATTGTGGACGTTCCTTTCCTGTGAATGCGTTCATCTCCGTGTAAGCACCGACCGCATGTAGAGGCGCGGCTTGGGCGCGGCCGGTGGTGGTGAGTAGCGTTCAAACAATTGTCCATTGGGCAAGCGGCTGACCAGGTGTGGCAATCCCCAACTGGCGCCTGCCTCCTCCAGCTGGATGGCGCGGCGCGCCTCGGCCATCACCAAATCGACCGGGCGATAGACGGCCATCCCATCATAAAAGGCGTGGAGGAAAGCCAGCGAGGGACGCGCACGCAGCCGCGAGGGTTGATAGACAGCGGCTGGCACACCACGCCGCACTACCTGCTCAGCGACATCCGCCGCCGGGTCAACGCCGCCGATGCGTGCAGCATTGCGCACCTCGATGACTACCAGCCGCAGCGAATGATGGTCGCTTAGCAGCTTGCCGAAATGGTCGCCGCTGATGGTGCGCCCGCGCCCCATTTCATCCTCGAATAGGAGGACGCCGCTCTGCGTCTGCACATCGTGCACTGCGAAGCCCACGAAATGGAGGATATGGTAGGGCTGTTGGCGGAGCTTGCGCTGCAAGTCGAGCAGCGTCGGTTTGGCGAGTCGCTCAAAGGTCATGCGTCCATCAGCGCCCAGGTAGTCGACGGTGTCAATCAACGCACGCCAATCGCGCCCGACCGCCAACGGCGGATAGCCCTCCGGCCCGGCCATCACCACCAGGACGCGCAGCGGCGGCGCTACAACCAGCGGCCGAATCTTGTGCGCAGCGGACAGATAGCGCACGATCGGTGTGTGCACCGAAAGCGCCAGAAATTCGTCGCGGGTGTCATCGTAGAGATACTCCCACGGCAGCGCACGCAGCGTCGGGTCGTCGCCTATGCCGAGCTGGACGCGCAAGCTGGCGCGCGCGGTGTAGGCGGCGCGCCAGCTCGCCTGCCAACATTCCAGAATTGGACCGTGAAAGATGGCGTCGAAGAGTTTGCCGCCGACCTCACGCGCCAGCGCAAATTGGGCGCTGCGCTGCGCATCATCGCCACCGGGATCGCCCAGCAGCCGCTGAACCGCCGCATGTTGTTCGCGGCGATGAAGCGGCATCGTCAATGCCGCCGTCGCCATTCCCGCTGGCGAGTTGCGCACGGTTACGCGGTAGCCATCTTCAGTCAGTTCCAACAACAGGTCGAAGACCCACTCGGTCGTCATCGTCCGCCCATTGTAGCCTGCCCTGGTGTGCGCGTCAAAGGGAAACGGCGGTTTGGGTCTAGTTCAGATTTGGGCGAATTGCAGCACCGGCGAATCAATTGCGCGGCTGAAAGCTCAAGTCCACTCGTGAAGATTGACAAAACAATCCGGCAATCCGTGAAGGGGCTTTGTATGACGTCATGACGTCGCGACCACCATCCGTAGGCCATCGCCTCCGGCGTGACATCGTGGCCGGCCCGAAGCGTCCGGCTGGTAGCCAAACCTACGATGACAGCATCGATGCAGTGGTCGATGCGGTGGTCGATGCGGTGGTCGATGCTGCGGTCGATGCGGTGGTCGATGCGGTGTCACCCAATCATAGCGCAACACAGGAAGCCAGCGAACCGACTTCCAGCCGAGTCGGTGTACACTAATACTGTTGATGCCTACTGTGGATGCGATGACGCACTGAAGGAGCGTCATCGCACGCTGTAATTCACTTTCGAGCAAGAGGATAGGAAAGTTTATGCGAACAAAGTTGATGACTCCCATTCGTTACTGGATGTTGACGATGCTTGTCGCTGGCCTGGTGTTCAGTCTTGGCGCATGTGGAGGCGGTGAGCAACCGGCAGCCTCCGCGCCCGTTGCCGCAGCTCAGGGTGGTGCGCAGGCGTCTGCCAAGATCAACACAAAAATCACTCCGGCTGACTATCAGGCGCAATTTGGCGCTGGCGTCGATCATCTACTCCTCGACGTACGCACGCCAGAGGAGTTTAACAGCGGGCATATCCCTGGCGCGGTGAACATCTCCGTCGATCAGCTTGCCCAACGGCTGAGCGAAGTGCCGCAGGACAAGCCAGTGGTGCTTTACTGCCGCAGCGGCAATCGCAGCAATCAGGCGGCGCAGATTCTGGATCGAGCAGGCTACACGCAAATCTACGATCTTGGCGGCATCGTCACCTGGCAACAGCAGGGCTATCCAGTCGAGTAAAGCGCCATGTCATCTGCCAAAATTGCACTCCTGCTCCTGTCTTTCCTGCTCGCAGGCTGCGTGGCGTCGACAGGCATGACAGCCACGCCGGCGGCCAGCGTCCTGCCAGCGGACGTTGATTTCGGCGTCACGCGCCTGAGTGACAATGGCATCTTCCGCGCCACATATCGCAGCGATGTCGCCCCAGTGCCGCTCAACGAGTTGCACGCGTGGACGCTGCATGTCGAGACCGCCGACGGTGCGGCGGTGGAACATGCCATGATCAAGGTGAGCGGCGATATGCCGGAGCATGGTCACGGCATGCCCACCCAACCGCAGATAACGCAGGAACTCGGTGACGGCGACTATCGCGTCGAGGGGATGCGTTTCCAGATGGGTGGTTGGTGGACAGTGACTTTTGAGATTGCAGCCGGTGGTGCGACCGACCGTGTCACGTTCAATCTGCAACTGAAATAGACATCATGCACCGATATCCACTCTGGCGCGTGGGCGTCCTCGTAGCGACCTTGAGTGTGGTGACCGCCTGCACGTTGAAGCTGAACGCCACGACCTGGAGCGCTGACGAACTCCATACACTGCGCTCTCTGGCGCTGACCGCGCTCAAGCCGCTGCCACCCGACCCTTCGAACGCCGTCGCCGATGATCACGCTGCGGCGGCGTTGGGTGAACGCATCTTTTATGATACGCGCTTCAGCGCCAACGGCGCGGTCTCCTGCGCCTCCTGTCATATGCCCGAGCGGCATTTCACCGACGGGCGTCCCTTTGGCGTTGGCGTCGGCGTTATCCCGCTCAACGCCATGACGCTTGTCGGCGCGGCTTACAGCCCGTGGCAAACCTGGAACGGCAAGAGCGACAGCCAGTGGTCGCAGGCGCTGCTGCCGTTGGAAAACGCAGTGGAGCATGGCGGCGACCGCACCTTCTACGCACACTTGATCGCCGAGCATTACGCCGATGCATACACGGCGATCTTCGGCCCGCTGCCCGATCTCAGTGATGCAGCCCGTTTCCCGCGTCATGCCGGCCCGGTGGATGCAGTCGCCGCCAGCATGGCGTGGGAAACGATGGCGGCTGCCGATCGCGATGCCGTCAATCGGGTCTTTGCCAACATCGGCAAAGCATTGGCAGCCTATGAACGAACGCTGCTGCCCCGTCCAGCACGTTTCGATCGCTATGTGGCAACGCTCGGCAACGATGGTCGTCCCCAGGGCGAATCCCTACTGACTGACGACGAGATCGCCGGGCTGCGCATTTTCATTGGCAAAGGCAAGTGCACAAATTGCCATAATGGACCTCGTTTCACCAATGACGCCTTTCACAACACAGCCGTGCCCGGTGCACCGGGCTATCCACTCCAACGCGGACGTATCGACGGCGTGGTGCGCGTCCAGAGTGACCTCTTCAATTGCCTGGGGCCATACAGCGACGCCGCGCCAGAAGATTGCTCGGCGCTGCGCTTTATGGTGGCAGAAGGCGTCACCCTGCTCGGTGGCATGAAGACGCCCACCCTGCGCAACGTGGCGGAGACAGCGCCCTACATGCACACCGGCCAGATGACGACTCTAGCCGATGTTGTGGCGCATTATAGCGGCGGCGGCTATGCCCTGCTCGGCCACAACGAATTGACGCCCCTCAACCTGTCAGCGCAAGAGGCGGCGCAATTGGAAGCGTTCCTCCACACCCTGACGGAAGACCCGGGGCAATAGAAATCTGGCGTCCATTCTTCGCACCTTACCCGCCGCCTCCCGCTATTTCTGCTATAATGCCAACCTGAGTGAGTTAGGGCGCATCCAGTCAGGCGTCTGCTTTCCAATCGTCGCGCCTTGCCAACTTCCAACGGAGCTTGCGTATGTCAATGCTTACCATTACCAATCTAGGCTTTGCTTTCGGCGATTATGATGTCTTCCTGGGCATCTCAGCGTCGATTCCTAATGATGGCAAGATTGGGCTGGTCGGGCCCAATGGCATTGGCAAGACAACGCTGCTGCGCGTATTGGCCGGACTGGCACAACCGACCTCTGGCAGCGTGACGCTGGCGCGCGGCGCACGCATTGGTTACCTGCGTCAGGAAGCGGTGGACGCCTTCGCCGGGCGTCACAACACCGTCCACGATGAGATGCTTACGGTCTTCGCCGGGCTGCGCGCACAGGAAGCCCGATTACGCCAGCTGGAGCACCGCATGGCCGAGGCGCACACTGACGAGCTGTTGGCTGAGTACAGCGCCGCACAAGAGGCATTCGAACGCGCCGGAGGGTATGACTACGAACTGCGCATTGGCCAGGTGCTCTATGGACTCGGCTTCACGCACAACGAGTGGTCGTTGCAGATTTCTATGCTCAGCGGCGGGCAGAAGACGCGCGCCCTGCTGGCGCGCCTGTTGCTCGAAAAACCCGACCTGCTGATCCTCGACGAGCCGACCAATCACCTCGACGTGCAGGCGGTCGAATGGCTGGAAGGGATGCTGCGCACCTGGGACGGCGCGTTGCTCATCGTTTCGCATGATCGCTACTTTCTCGACAACGTGGTCAACCGTATCTGGGAGATGGGGCCAGCCGGTTTCGAGACCTACAGCGGCAACTATAGCCACTATCTGCGCCAGCGCCAGGAACGCTGGGAACGTCGCGAGATCGAGTTCAATGCTGTTAAAGAGCGCTTTCTGAGCGAGCTGGATTACATCAAGCGCAACATCGCCCGCGACGCCACCAAGAACCAAGCGGTTGGGCGCCTGCGGCGGCTAATTCGCGAAGTGCGTGTGGTCGAAGCGGGTGGTATTGACCTGCTCCTCAGCAAGAACTGGGGGCAAGTAATGGAGGAGGTCGACATCTCCGAAGCCAAATGGGGCGTTGCCGATGTCGAACAGGCGATCAAAGGGCTGCGCAACCCGGTCATCCGTCCGCCACAGCTAAATTTCAAGCTCAAGACCACGCTGCGCAGCGGCAATCTTGTCCTGCGCACTACGGCCATGTCCATCGGCTATCCAGGCAAGCTCCTTTTCCGCACCGACCCGATCACATTGGAGCGGGGCGAGTGTGCGGCGCTGATCGGGCCAAACGGCAGTGGCAAGACGACCTTCCTGCGCACACTGCTGGGCGAAATTGCCCCGCTGGACGGTCAGATCAAGTTTGGCGCCAGCCTCAAGATCGGCTACTTCTCGCAGGCGCATGAGCGGCTCAACCCTGACAACACCGTGCTCGATGAGTTGCTTAGTCACAAACAGATGTTACTCGGCCCGGCGCGCAACTACCTGGCGCAATACCTCTTTCGCGGCGAGGATGTCTTCAAGCCGGTGCGCTTGCTCAGCGGCGGCGAGCGTGGGCGACTGGCGCTGGCGATCCTGGCATTGGAAGGCGCCAATCTTCTGTTACTCGACGAGCCTAGCAATCACCTGGACATTCCCGCTCAGGAGGTCTTGCAACAGGTGCTGGAGCAATTCGAGGGCACGATCTTGCTCGTCTCCCACGACCGGTACTTGATCGACCATCTGGCAACGCAGGTTTGGGAACTACGCAAACAGCACCTGGACATCTTCGAGGGTTCCTACGCCGAGCTGCTGCTGGCGCGTCAGCAGGCCGCCGAAGCCGAAAAAGAGAGGGCTGCCATCCAGCGGGCGGAAGTGCGCGATGATTTTGTCGCCAGCAAACAGGCGCGCGCCGACGAACGTCGCCGCGCCAGAGTCGTCGCTGACGCCGAAGCGCGCGTCCACGCCCTGGAGACGCGCCTCCGCCAGCTAGAGGAGGAGCTCCACGCGGCCACGGCTGCGCAAGACATCACCGCTATTCAGCGCTTGGGGCTGGCCTACACCGACACACAGTCCGAGCTGGACGCGGCCATGGAGGCATGGGCGGCAGTAGCGTAGCAACCCACACGGATTGCACTTGCGCCGCCATGCACTTGCCGGTGGCGACTGCTGCCTACACACGCGCGGCAGTCTGGCAGATCGAAGCCGTCTGCCGCGCTGGCGAAGCAGGTCGTCTTGCCGCTTGCACGGCGTACATAGTCGTCTAGCGCCAGATTAGTGGTTCCATCGAAAAGCCGCCGCCCAGCGCGATCATCTGTGGCATGGTCACCTACCTTTGTACATTCACACCGAACGCATACACCAACTGCCCGCCATACCATCCTGTCGCCACGAGCAACAGCGCCCCGAGCAGGACGATGCCAGCGATCCAGACGCGTGCGCCTGGATCGTCAAGCAGGTCGGTGGTCGCGACCCCGCGTGTCTGCCGCGCCTTCTGCGCCCGCGCACTTCGATACAGCCAGCCCCGGTAGAGCAGGAACCCATATACAAGCAGCACAGCCAACCCGGCGCCAATGTGAAAATTCAGCACGGTGCGATACGGTGCGTCCGGCGGCAGGTTCGCCTGCGCCAATAGGCCTGTCAACACGGCGATGGCGCCGCTGCCCCAGCCGAGGCCGAGCAACAACCAGATCGTCGGCTTGAGGTCCAGGCGTGGACGACGAAGCAGGTGCACGCACGTCAACAGGCTGCCCAGTAGCAGCAGCGCAATAGGGAAGTGGACAGTGGCCGGGTGCAGGTGCGTCAGTAGCTCCATACATGTAGCTATCCTTTCAGAACGCGGCGTCGCATGGTTGCAGTTACATCAGTCGTGATTGAGCAGTCATTCATCAACGCGTAATATCTCCTTAATCTTCACGTCACATAACCGCCCTAGACTCACAACCCAAGGTTGGGATAAAGCATACTGTATCAAAGTACATGACGCCGTACAGTAGATTCTTGTGGATGACAGCGGAATTCAGTGAAACGTTTCTTATCGCAGAGGTGCACAATGGTCAAGATTTCTCCAGCGGAGATTACCCCAGAGCATATCTTTCTGAATCGGCGTCGCTTCATGGCAGCGGCGGGCATGGTGGCAGGTTCTGTGGCGCTGGCAGCCTGCTCGCCCGCCACGCTGAATCGCAGCGAGGCGCCAGCCGCCAATGTCGAGCCGGCGCTCACCGTGGCGTTGGGACCGGATCAACTGCCCGCCGCGCTGGCGCACGCCGAACCAACCGCCGGCGCGGCGCAGGATGAGCTGGGCGACCCACTCAATACGTTTCATGAGATCACCAACTATAACAATTTCTACGAGTTCAGCACAAACAAGGAAGCTGTCGCCAGTGAGGCTGCTAATTTCAAACCCTATCCCTGGCAGGTTGCGGTCACCGGCCTCGTCAACAAACCGATGACGCTGAGCATCGAAGATATTTACCGCCGCTACCCGCAGGAGGAACGCATCTATCGGCTGCGCTGCGTCGAGGCATGGTCGATGGTCATCCCATGGATTGGCTTCCCGATTGCAGCGTTGCTCAATGACGTTGAGCCAAAGCCTGAAGCAAAATATGTCAAGTTTATCACTGTCTATCGACCGGAGGAGATGCGCGGCCAGCGCTCCGCAATCCTGGAATGGCCCTATCAAGAAGGGCTACGGCTTGATGAGGCAATGCATCCACTGGCGATTCTGGCAACAGGAATGTACGGGAAGCCGCTCACAAACCAGCAAGGGGCGCCGGTGCGGTTGGTTGTGCCGTGGAAATATGGCTTCAAGAGCATCAAGTCGGTCGTCACCATCGAATTGACCGACACGATTCCGGCCACAACCTGGAACACAGCCGCGCCGCATGAGTACGGCTTCTATGCCAACGTCAACCCACAAGTCGATCATCCGCGCTGGTCTCAAGCCTCGGAGCGGCGCATTGGTGAGACGGGACGCCGGGATACGTTGATGTTCAATGGCTACGAAGACGAAGTCGCCTATCTGTATGAAGGCATGGACCTGACTCGCAGTTTCTGAGAATGAGGAAAGTGTAGTGTGAGCGAACGAACAAGCGGCGACGCGCCGCGCTCCAAAGCACAGGGTTGGCGTCAGCACTGGTTTTGGTGGACGGTGACGCTGGGGGCGTTGGCGCCATTGGCATGGCTTGGTTGGCGGGCGTGGCAAGGCGCGCTCGGCGTGGACCCTGTGAACACCATCAACAACGAGACGGGCCGCGCGGCGCTGATCGTGCTCTTCTTAAGCCTGGCATGTACACCGCTCAACATTCTCTTTGGTCTGCGCAAAGTGCTCACCGTGCGCAAGTCATTGGGACTGATCGCTTTTGTCTACGCCGCGTTGCATCTTGCCAACTTTATCGCTCTAGATTACGCCTTCGCGTTCGACCTGATCCTTCACGATGCAGTACTGACCATGCCGTACATTCTGGCCGGCAGCCTGGCGTTGCTCATCCTGGCGCCACTGGCAATTACATCGACGCGCGGTTGGATGCGACGGCTGGGGCGTAATTGGAAGCGTCTGCATCAGTTGGTCTACGTGGCAGGCGTGCTGGCCGTGCTCCATTTTCTATGGCAGGCGAAGGCAGCTGAGCGAGATGAGCCGCTACTCTATGCGGCGGTGCTGACGTTCCTTCTCCTGGTGCGCGTGCCACCCGTGCGCCATTGGTTGGTGATGCAGCGCACACGCTTCCATCGCCACAAGTTGCCGTTGCCGCGCGCTGTGGGGCAACCAAAACCGGCAGAATAGCACCGGGTCAGTTGCCCGAATTTCGACGTTGCTGATTGAGCGCCGACACCTTTTCATTGAGATTGCCGATCTTGCGGCTCAAGTCTTCGATGTCGTTTTTGTTCGGGACATTCAGTCGCGTCAAGATCGTTTCGACGCTATCCTCCAATGTGCTCGACGCCTTCTTCGCCAACTCGCTGCGAGCCTTGGCGGCTTCAGCTTCACTGCGCTCACGCTGAGCGCGTAGCTCGTTGATCATCTTCTGCAAGTCTGCTTCGGCGACTTCGCCGCGTTCGACCAGCCTGGTCAACAACTCATTGGCCTCATCAACTGTGAGCGCGACGGCGCCGAGACTGGAGAGCAGCACTTTGCGCACCATGATATAGATATTTGCCGTCTGGACGATCAACTCATTGCGAACATCGACAATTGCGTCTTTCGCCTGGTCGCTAATTGCCTTCTTTTCTTCCTTTGCCATAGTGTTTCTTCTTGACCTCTGGCCTAGCAGACGCCGCAGCCACACGCCTTGTAAAGTGTGGACACGGATGACTGGTTGCGTGTAGCCTGTGTGCATGTTTGCCACAGGTTGTGAGTCCCAGGGGACACACCCCCAGTCTATGTTGTGGTGATTCTGGCGTAATTCCGACTGAATGTTGGTTGCTCAAGGCTGCACGATCACCAGCGGACGCAACTGGTTGAGGGTGGATGGCCCGATGCCAGGAACGCGATCTAAATCATCGATCGTGGCGTAAGGTCGATTGGCGATGATCGCCGCCGCCTTGCTGGCGCCGATGCCGGGCAGCGTCTCCAGTTCCGCCTGCGTTGCCGTGTTGAGATCAACCAGGCCCGCCGCCGCCCCACTCGCAGCTGTGATCGGGGCTGTCCGGCTGGCAGGTGTGGGCGTCGGGAGCAGGCCAGCAAGCCCGCCGGCGGGCAACGGCGTCGCCCCCACCACCGGCACGTGCACCTGCGCGCCATCGAAGAGATGCTGCGCCTGGTTGATCTGTGCGCTGTCAGCATCGGCGCGCAGACCGCCCGCTGCCGCGATGGCGTCGGCAATGCGGGCATTAGGCGCCAGCATAAAGACACCCGGCGCCATCACTGCTCCGGTGACATAAACGACGATGGGGCCTGGCGTCGGCGTGGGTGCAGCTGTCGCAGTCGGGGCGGGCGTCGGCGGCGCCATCACCCGGATCGGTGGAGGATCAGGGCGACGCAATACAAAAATACCGGCGCCAGCCAGCGTAAACGCAGTCAACAATCCCAATAGATAGGGCAGAAGCACGGCGCGCCACGATGCAGCGTTGCTGGAGAGGGTAGGGTCTGGCGGATCGGTGGACGTCGAATGTGGGGCGACCGGGGAGGAAACGGGCATAGCGCGCTCCTTAAGACTATGCGGAAGTTACTCAGTTCGCCCACCGCCCCGCAGGCTCTGAGCTTCCGGGTAGGTGATGGTGAATGAACATATCTTACCAACTGCGCAGCTCCTATTTGGACACAGGGCTGTCGCTATTCTCACGAATACTGCGCTTGCCGTCAACGGCGCTTTGTTGGAATCCTCCAGTCGCTTCGCTCAAGTTGTGCCTTCAACAATGCGCGGCAGGCTGCGCCCGCCATCGACGAGGAGCGTCTGTCCGGTGAGCATGTCACAGGCGGGTGAGCAGAGCATGGCGACGAGCGTCGCCACTTCGGCGCGCGTGACCAGTCGCTGCATGGGTGTTGCGGCGATGGCGCGGGCGGTAAATGCTTGATCCATGTCTTCGTTGTCGGCGATCAGATCCGGCGCCAGCGCAAGCACCGGCACATCGGGCGCCAGTTCCAACGCAAACGCCTCGGTCAGATAGACAACGCCCGCCTTGGCCAGCCCATAGACGCTATGACTGCGGTGCCGGTAATCCGTAGCGGCAATGTTGATGATGCGGCCAGTCCTACGCGCGCGCATCTGTCGTCCCACCAGTTGTGTCAGTTGATAGGTCGCGCGCACGTTGCCGTGCATGACGCGATCAAATTCTTCCATGCTGAGGTCAAGCAATGGGGTGTCGATGTAGGGGCCAAAGTTGTTGACGAGAATATCGATGGCGCCAAGCTGAGTCGCGACCGCGTCCACCAGAGGTGGGACGCCGGCGGCATCAAGCAAATCGGCCTGGACCGCACACACAGCGACACCTTGTGCGGCCAGCTCTGCGCACAACGCCATCGCGTGCGCAGCGGCTTGGTGATAATGCACGGCGACGGCTGCGCCGTGCGCCGCGAGGGTACGCGCAATGGTCACGCCCAATCCGCGTGACGCACCGGTGATCAGACAGACCTTGCCACGCAATGAAGGGATTGCTGTTGGCGTGTGCATGGCGTTCATCGCTTACTCTCCCTCGCATTGCTCAATGACGGTGCGCCCCCACAGGATAGCCGCTTCGTCATCGCTGGGTGGATGACTGAGGCCAGCGCGCACATCGCGATAGTAGCGTTCAAGCGGCAAGGCCCGCGTTAGCCCAGCGCCACCCGCTGCGCGCAGACAATGATCGACAGCGGCGACGGCATGGTTGGTGACGGTGACTTTGGCGGCTGCCAGCCACGTCGTCAGTTCACTGCGACGCGCGGGATGGCGCGCCCATTGCTCGGCGGTGAAGTAAAGTTGCGTCCGTGCTGTGTGCAGCAACAGCGCAGCCTGACCCAGCTGGCGCTGCACGCTTTCCAGCGTAGCGATCGGGCGTCCCAACGCAGCGGGAACCCGACAGCGCGCGTAGTCGCTGGCAGCGTCCACTGCGGCTGCCGCCACGCCGAGATAGACCGCGCTGACGCCCAGTGTAAACCAGGCATTGCCGACGCCGCCCTTAGCCTGGCTAGTGCGCCCGATCAGGTTGGCGTGCGGCGTCTTGACCCCGCGCAGCGCAACAGTGTGACTGCCCGTCGTGCGCATCCCGACTGCGTCCCACGGCTGCTCAATGTGAAAGCGATCATCGACAGCGACGAGAAAGCGCCCTACTTCGCCGCTGCCATCTTCCAACGCCGCCGGAATAATGGCGTAATCCAGCACGGGAAACATGCTGGCGAAGCTCTTGCAACCATCGATCACCCAGTGGTCGATGGCGCCGTTGTCGGCGTAGACGGGGCGCGCCGTGGTTTGGGGACGGCCGCCGCGACTGGGGCTGCCCAACGCCGGTTCGGTCGCCAGCGAGTTGATCAACGCTCCACGGGTGACAGCCGCGCGGCAGACCTCGGCGAAGAGCGTCGCGGGCCAGTCGCCGCTTTCCGCTGCGCTGCCGATGGTCTGTACATGCATCACAAAGCTCAAGGCGGTGCTGCCGTCGCCCTGCGCCAACCGTTCGACCACCATGACAGCTGTCAATAGATCGGCGCCCCAGCCACCCAGCGTTATGGGCACGGGCAGCGCTGGCAACCCGGCAGTGCGGATGTCAGCAAAGTTGGCGTAGGGAAAGGCGCCACTACGATCTTGTTCATCGGCACGCGTGGCAAAGAGCGCCGCCAGCGGTTCGACAATAGCCAGAAAGCGCGCCTGCTGCTCAGTCAGCACAGAATTCATCTTCACACCAGCATTCATCCTTCAAGGCGATTCAAAATACGCGGAAGTCGCGCAATGTCTGCTCATATTCATTCAAATAGAGGCGCGCCAGCAACGCGTCAGAGGCGACAACGTACAGGTCATGCGAAAAGACCGAAGTGTTGTACCAGTTGAAGCTGCCTTCTAGCACCACGCGCTCATCGATCACGCAATACTTGGAGTGAATCGGGCAGTAGGGCACCGGCTGATCGTAGCGACCGTAGGCCAGGCGCACAGGCACGCCGCTGCGTTGCAGACGATAAACCGCCGGCAGCAACGGACGGCGTAGCTCCTCTTCCATTGTGTACTCCTTGCCGGGGTCGCCCTGACGCGCCAGATGGCCGTTGAGCAGCACCTGCACATCGACGCCGCGCGCCTTCGCCTGAATCAGGGCGTCGATCACGCTATCGTTATGCTCGCCTAGCATCTCACCTAGCAAAAAGAGACAGAGCCGAATCGACCGCTGCGCCCGGTTGATTTCCGCCAGGATGGCCTGATGTGGGCGGTAATACTTGCCATTTGCCAGCGCTTGACGGCCAAAGGTGTAGAGCAGGTTGAAGCGGCTGAGCGGGTCAATCTGGTATTTCTGGATCACGCCGCCGCGAATGCTCTGGAAGATATTGTCCAGCAACCGCGTCAGCCCCTGCGAACGGAAGGTCATGCCCGATTCCCAGTTTGCGCCCCAACGGTCAAAGGTGATGTTGAATGATCCCAGGATGCTGTCGGCGTCGCCAAAGAGGATGAACTTGTTGTGCATGTCTGGCGCCACTTCGATCAGCGGATGCTGCGGCGTGCAAAAGACGCCCAGCAGCTCAAGGCCGGCGCGTTTCAGCCGGAGATAGTTGTCGGAGTTCGTCAGCGTCATCTTGCGCCAGTCCACCTGAATCTGCACCCAGACGCCCTGGGAGGCGGCGTAGAGTAGGTGGTTGACAAAGTCGGTGTCGTCGATGCAATCCACACACACCTTGATCGTTGTCAGGCGCTCCGGTGCGCGGCGCTTCTGCTCAATCATGGCGTCGATCTGGTCATGGATGTAGCGCTTGGGATGGTAGGGATGATACGGCACGCCCTTCGTGAACTTGGGGATGATGTTGAGTGACTCGAAGTGTCCATCGATCCATTCGACATCGCGCTGAAGTTGGGCGGCGTCGCATTCATAGGTGCGCCAGGTGTTGGGCGTGGCGTAGGCGTCGGTGATGGCGCGGTGTTGATGCTGATCGTTGTTGAAGTCGGGGCCGTCGAAGAAAATGTATTCCTGCCGCGAAGGGATCGAGCGTTCGTCGCGGTGGACGATGTAGGCGAACTTGACGCACGTCACCCGTCCGTACGTGGCCGGAAAGGGGTGGATGTAGAAGTCACGCGTCTTGCGTCGGTGCGATTTCCACGTTTCCTGATAAGGGTCAGTGTCCACGATAAAGTGCTCAACGATGCCGTCACTGCGGTAGACTTTGAGCAGCACTTTGAGGTTCAACTCAGAACCCCACCGTACATCGAAGCGAATTTTTCCCCAGCGCAGATAGAAAAGTTCCCTGAAATCATTGCGCTTGCCAAACGGGGCGCCCAACTGCCCATCGATCGGGGTGGCGTAATCTTCGGCAAATTCCATAAACTTCCTTATGTGCTACAGCTATGCTACACAGGTTCAAAGGTGACCAGGAAGCCTTCATGGTCGGAGACGCGCCCATAAGCTCCCTCAACAAACAGGCGCTGCGCAGCAACGGGGCGCAGCCTGTCGCCGCGCTTGAGCAGGATAAAGTCGATGCGTCCGTCGTGCGTCAATGCGCTCTGCCAATGTTCTTGACGGCGGCGAAAGACGGCATCAAACGCAGCGCGATCCGTCACCTTGAGAAATTGATCTTCAAAGTCGCTGCTGTTGACGATGTGGGCATAGCCTTCAGAGCCAGCCTTGATGTTGAAATCGCCGCAAAGCAACGTGGCGACGACGTGACGCGTGGCGCGCCGCTCCGCCCAAGCGCGCAGTGCATCGAACTGAGCGGCGAAGCCGTTGCTCCACCAGCTCAAGTGCGCTGAAAACAGATTAATCACCCCGATGCCCGGAACGTTGATCTGTCCCATCAACACCTTGCGCGCATGAATGTCATAGGGATCGTGGCTGGCGGAAACGTAGCGCGCTTCGGTGCGCATAAAGGGGTAGCGGCTGAGGATCGCCACACCCTCACGGTAGCGGTCAAAGCCGCGATGCGACCAATCGGTGCACAGGTAGAAAGGCTGTGGCAACTGCTCATGAATGATGCGCGCCGTGTTGGAAGCCCAATCACCGGCGCCATCATTCCAATGTTCGGCCACTTCTTGCAAGCAGATAACGTCGATGTTTTGCTCGCGGATCGCCTGTGCGATCGTCGTCAACTTCGCCTGCTGATCATCCTCTTGATAGCAGTGCAGGTTGAGAATCAGCACCTTGAAGTTGTCGCGGCGGGCGCTGAAGTTGCGTCCGCCGCAGTTCTCCCAGTGCTGGCGACCATCGACGTCTGCTACGATGGCATATTCCACCCGAAAGGCCTCGCGAATGCGCAGCCGCGCCGTCCAAACGCCGACCGCATATTGGTTCGGGTTGCGCGCATTGCTCAACTCCAGCTGATCCCAATAGCGTCGCGTTAGGGTGCAGGCTGTCCGGTGTTTGGTCTGCCAGCCATCGGTGCTCCACTCGATAGCAACCTGTGCAGCGCGGCCATGGACAGCCACCGTCACCGGTGCGACGCGTTGCTCCGGCTCCAGGCGCGGGCTGAAATCGAGCAACGCCACCGGATGACGCGGCCCAACCAGCACGCCTGCGTCCGCCTCAATCGTGTAGTTGACGCCGCCGTTGTTCTCCCACGTTTCGCGCCCTTGTTGATTGACGACGAGCGCAAATTGAACGTTGCCCGGCAGCGGGCGTTCGTCTGCCAACGTCACCTCGACTTCGGCGCGCCACAGCTCCAGGTTGTCGCCATACGGCGCAACGTAGTGCGCCGTCGCCGTCTGCCACTCCCCTTCTTCGCCGCGCCAGCGCACCTCGATGCGCTTGGCGTATTCGCGATTCTCCACGAGGGCGACGAAGGTCAGCCGTTGTAGAGGAGCGCGCTGCCGCCGCGAAATGACGCTTGCAGCGTAATACAATTCAATTTCAGCCACAGGCAACAATCCGATTTCCGTATGATGAGACGCGATCAGAGGTCTCGAACCTCTCCTGTCCTTCGATATGGCGACTGATTGTAGCAGATTGTTGCACTTTCCGCGAAGCCGCTGTGGGCATGAGGCTATTCACGCCGCGCCCCAATCCGCTGCCAGCGCCAGTTGTGTGATGCGTGGCGCGTGCCGAGAGCGCACCACGTGACACGGCGCACGCGCCGCGCTCATTTTTGGCCTGCCGGTACTGGTAAGTTGACCAGGTATGCGCCTGCGCGCGTGGATATGGTCAGCATTGCCACAACGTGCTACACTCATGGCGTTGTCTGTGTGTCAGTCTGTTTGCCTTGCGAGGAGTTGACCGATGAGCGAACGCAAAATCCGTGTTCTGGTGGCAAAGCCTGGGTTGGACGGCCACGATCGCGGCGCCAAAGTGGTGGCGCGCATGTTGCGCGATGCTGGCTTCGAGGTGATCTACACCGGCATCCGCCAGACGCCGCAGATGATCGCCGAAGCCGCGCTGCAGGAAGACGTCGACGTCGTTGGGCTGAGCATTCTCAGCGGCGCCCACATGACGCTCTGCCCCAAGGTCGTCGAACTGTTGCGCGCCCAGGGACAGGAGCACGTGCTGGTGGTGGTCGGCGGCATCATTCCCGACGAAGATGTTGAGAAGCTCAAGGCAGCGGGCATCGATGGCGTCTTTGGCCCGGGCACTTCGAGCGAAGAATATGTCAACTTTATTACCAGCCACGTTCGGGTGCCAGCATAAATGAATGGGGTTGAACCGCGCACGACGACCGCAGCGGATGCGTTGGTCGCTGGCGTGCTCGGCGGCAATCGGCTGCTGCTGGCGCGCGCCATCTCACGCGTCGAAAATCAGGCGCCGGAAGCCAGTGCGTTGCTGACGGCGCTCTACCCTCATTCCGGTCAGGCGCATATCATTGGCGTCACCGGCGCACCGGGCACGGGCAAGTCCACGCTCGTTACTGCGCTGGCGCAGTGTTACCGCGCAGCGGGTTTGACCGTCGGCATCGTCGCCATCGACCCGACCAGCCCCTTTACTGGCGGCGCACTGCTAGGCGATCGCGTACGTATGCGGGCACTGGCAGGCGACGCAGGCGTCTTTATGCGCAGCATGGCGACGCGTGGCAGTCTTGGTGGCCTGAGCAAGACAACCGGCGACGTCGTCACTGTACTCGACGCGGCCGGCTTCGACCGCATCATCGTCGAGACGGTGGGTGTGGGCCAGGCGGAAGTGGAGATCGCCAGCACAGCACACACCACGCTCGTCATCGAAGCGCCAGGGTTAGGCGACGAAGTGCAGGCGATCAAAGCTGGCATCCTGGAGATCGCCGACATTTTGGTTGTCAACAAGGCTGACCGCCCCGGCATGGATCGCACGCTGCGTGCGCTGGAGATGATGCTTGACATTGAAGGCAACGGCGCGCGCTATGTCCGGCATCATGGACAGTTGTTGCGCGTCGAGTCGCCTGTCGAGAGCGATGAGGAAGATCGACGCTGGAAGGTCATCGTCATGAAGACCGTGGCGACCGACAACACAGGGGTCGAGGAGCTACGCCAGCGTATCGAGGCGCATCGCCACTGGCTGATGGAGTCGGGGGAACTGGCGCTGCGCCAGCAATTGCGCATCGCCAACACGCTGGAGAATATCATCCGCGCTGAGCTGAACCGTCGCATCGCAGCCAGCATCCCTGCCGGCAGGCTTGACGAGCTGGTGGAGCAGATTCGCCGCCGCGAGCGCGATCCATATTCAGCGGCGGCGGAACTCTTGTCGCTAGTGTGAGCGGATGACGCGCGGCGATGCAATTACCCTGATGCAGCGCCGATCGCGAATCTGCTGCGTTCAGCCACCCGGCCGGCGCCGTCTCCAGAGCGTGAGTGGAATCAACAACAGCCAGCTATACATCGCCCAGTCGGCGTTGATGAAGGCAATCCCAATCGACAGGCCAAAAACAAACACCACGGAGAGCGCCCGCATGAGGCTGCGTTGTCGCCATGTTCCTGGCGGTGGCGCGTCAGTGAGCTTGCCGGGGCCAGCCACGTAGAGCGTGATCAGCGTCATTATCAGGCCAATGGCCACCATCGTTGACGCGTAAAAGATGGTGGCTGTCCGATTGCCATACTCACTGATCAGCGTTGTGGGGAATGGGATAAAGGCAATCAGCATCAGCAACAGAAAATTGAGCAACAGTAACCGGTCATCGTAGCGCTGGATGTGGAGAAACAAGCGGTGATGTCCAAGCCAGAATGATGCGATCACCCAGAAGCTGATGGCGAAGGCAAGATAAGCGTCCGGTATCGCAAGCAGCGCCTGCCACAGCGCAGCATCGTCGGTGAAGTCGCCGGCTGGCAGGCGGATTTCCAACGCCAGCAACGTAATGGCAATGGCAAAGACGGCGTCGCTGAAAAAGACCAGTCGCTCCAAACCCAATTGCAAGGATGCTTCCGAAGGTGAGGTTGACTTAGAGGAAGTAGTCTTCGATTGATTGCTCATGATCCACTCCAACGTGTTCCAGCCTGTTCGACGCCGCGCGCCAACGCCACAACCGCTTCCGGCCCATCCAACGCGATCAGCAGCGGCAGCAGCCCTTCAATGCCGTGCACCGTCTGCCAAAGGCCGCGCTGGCTGTCATGTTGCCAGACGCCCACGATAAATTGCTCGACTGCTGCACGCACATTGCCGACGCCATTGCTGTTGCCCGCCACCGATGATGACATGAACTCTGCACTGAGTTCTTTGACCAACAATTGCGACAGGCTGGTGAGCCGCGCGGCGTGCTTCTCACCGCTACGCGCCCGCAGCGAGTTCTGCAGCACCGGCAGCACCGACAGCGCCAGTTGCGTGCGCCCGCTGATCAACAATGGCGTCAGCAGATTGTCCACCAGGAAGCTCACCAGCGCCTCGCCGTCCAACAGACGCGGCGCCCAGGTCAGGAGCATGGCGACCTGTTGCTTGAGGGTGGCCTGGTTACGCGCATCAGGGGCGTCCTGCTGCAACACGGCGCGCAGCCGCAGCCCGGCGCTGCGCAGATCGTCATCGTTCAGGCTGCGGCTGAAGAAATGACGCACACGCTGCCAAAAGCCGGCTGGTTCGCGCCAGGCATCCAGGATTGCCAGCGCTTTATCAGGCTGGTTGCGCTCCAGATAGACTTGCGCCAGCCCCCAGATCAGCGCGCGTTCCGGATTGCGTCCTGGGTAGCTCTGCGCCCAGGTCAGCCCCTTTGCGATCTGCTCCTCGGCCAGCGCTGGTTCATCGACCGCTAGCAACCCGCGCACCAGCCCGATATAGCCCTCCGCTTTTGTCGGGTCCTTGGCTGGAATCGACTCCACCACATCAACGGCGAATTTTACGGCGCCCAGCTCGATCAGCGTGGCTGCAGCGCCGGCGGCAGTCCAACCGTCGCTCTGCGTGCCAAGCAACGCCAGTCGATTTGCCAGCTCGATGCGCGCCTCGCGCGGGATTTGGCGCACCGGTAGTGCGCGCACCGCCTCTTGCATCGTATACACCTGAAAGTCGATGTCAGCGTCAGCCGTCGGGCGCTTGACCTGACGCAGCAGATTCTGGTCGCCCTTGCGAAGTGACAGGCCGCTTTCGCGTCGCGCAGCCTGGATGTTGGCAATGGCGGTGAGCTGTGCTAACACTTCGTCGATGGCGCCCGCCTGCGCCAGGGCAATGGCAGTGAGCCGGCGCGCATGCAGGCTGGTCAACGAGGCGTGACGGAAGGTGTCGACGCCCAGGGTCAGGAGGCGCGTGAGGCGCGGCGCGGCGCTGGAACGGCTGAGTTGTTCGCTGACCGCTGTCGTCACGTTGAGCACGAATTGCGCACCAGAGTCGCCATAACGACGGAGCGCGTTGGTGATCACGGCGATGCCCAGCGGATGCAGCCCCAGCCGCACCCATGTGTCGGCCAGCATCTGGCGTTGTTCAGGTGTGACAATCGGGCGTTCCCAGGGGGCGGCAAATTGATCAAGGCGCTCCAGAAAGGTGAAGGCGAGCTGAGCGTCGCCGATGGTTGCGGCCGTCGCGGCGGCAAAGAGGAGGCGGTCGCGCGCGGTCACATCGTCAGGCGCAGCAGTTGGCGCCACTATCTCCGGCTGCCGACGCTTCAATTCCTGACCGATCAAGGCGGCCAGGCCGAATTTGCGGTCGATCTGGTGGGAGAGGCGATAGAGCGTTTGCACCAGCGTCAACGGCTGACGCGGCGATGCTATACGCGCAACAGTCAGGGCTTCAGTTGCGGCGCCGGCATCGGCCAGCGCCTCCCAGCACTGCTGAATCAACCAGGAGTCGGGTCGATAGACAGCGCGCTCCTCAATCTGATCGGTGGCGCCGGGGGGGTGAGCGGCAAGCAGCGCCTCCAGCGCGCGCTGCACCAGAGTGCTGCGGGTGGCAGGCTGCGTAGCGACAGCTGCGTCAGGCGATGCGTCCAGAAGTGTCGTCATGCAAGTTTATCATCCGAAGAGGCGGGGGAGAGCTAGTAACGCCAACAACGCCATGAAGCTCAGGAGCGCCAACCAGCCCCCGACGCGCTGCCATCGCTGTGCGCGCACCAATCGCGCGCCGTGCTCTGCGTGCATCTCGATCCCGTGCGCCAGTTGCAGTGGATTTTTGTGCGGTGCACCCCGCACACGCGCCAGCCACCAGGCGCGGTGACAATACGCCCACAATCCGATGTCGCTGGCGCGCACAAGTTCCCGGTCTTGCGACATGGCAGTGGCTATTCCTCACCGCTGGCGTCACCAACAGCCAGCACGCCAGGGTCTGTCGCGGCGAAGTCTGTAGCAGCGAAATCGGTGCCCAGGTGGTGGTCGAGATTGCGCTCAAAGCTGAGCAGCGCAGCGCGCATCTGATCCTGACGAATCGCCAGCGTCAGGTCGCCGCGCGTGCGTTCGAGCACCCCGCGCAGCACGTCGGTGTGGCGGCGCAGCCCATCGGTCACAGCGTCGGGAAAATCGACGGTGACTAGGTGGCTGTAGACCTCGTCCATGAACTCGAGATATTGCTCTGCCTCTAGCACCTGCCCGCGGCGCATCAGGTCGAGCACAAAGCGGCGCATCTCGGTGGCGGCTTCGCTCATCCCACGCAGGTAGGTAGGCCCGGTGACGTAGAGTTCGGCGGGCATGGGCAACGGCAACCGGCGCGAGACCGCATTGACCAGGTGCGCCTCGACCAACTCCTTGAGCGCATCCTGCGTGTAGCCGGTGTGGTAGAGCATCGGGTGGTCAGCGATGGCGTCGACCATCGCTCTCGCCTCGGCGCGCGCCTGTGCCAGCAGCGCGTCGGCTTCGTCCCACTCGTGGCGGTGGATGGCGCGGATGCTGTGGGCGCAGGAGCGGGTCAATGTGCGGCTGCGCGCCAGCGTGGCGTCGCGCAGGTCGTTGAGCGTTGTCAGTTCGTTGCGGATCGTTTCGACAATATTGGTCAGTGTATCTGCCACGGACAAATCCTTTGATTCGATACATACACGGCATCGCGCGTGCCGCGTGCCATTATACAGAAGAAGCAGCGGCGCTCGAAACTTGCCCCATCGAACAAGACGCGTCGGTCTGTTCTGCCGGTTGAACATCAAACGCTAATGACGCGGATACAGCGATTTTTTGCCGCTCGAACTGAAATCCGCCCAGTGCGCGTCATCAGCGCGCTGTTCTGTTATAATCCTGACATGATCGGTAGACCATTGCAGCGCGACGAAGTCGCATCGGTTTGGAATATCGACCGCCGCGAGGTGATCGACAACATCTACTATCTGGTCGACGGCAAGCTGGAATTGCGCCCAGAGCATTATGACATGCGCGGATGGCCCTCCAGCGCGATGGAGTCCACGCCGATGCTGCTCGACTGCTATGATCGCGGCGGCTGGTGCTACGGCATCTTTGACGCGGACAAGCTGGTCGCCGTTGCCATGCTGGAAAGCAAGTTCATCGGTCGGCCCGCCGACATGCTGCAACTGCTATTTCTGCACGTCGGCTACGGCTATCGCGACCGTGGGCTGGGCCGGCAGTTATTTGCGCAAGCCGCCGCCGTCGCCCGTGAACGCGGCGCGCGGCGCATGTACATTTCAGCCACACCGTCGGAGCACACCATTCACTTCTATCTTGGGCTGGGCTGCGTGCTCTCACCGGCGCCGGAGCCGGAACTGCTGGCGCTCGAACCGGACGACATCCATCTCGAATATTGGCTGTAGGTGGGCGCACATGCCACGTGGACGGGAGATTACGGAAAAACGCTCACCCACCCATCAGACTGTAGAGTAGGTTGCCATATCGCTCTACGTGCGGTGTTGCACCACAACTGCCGAATGACGTTGTTACTAATGTACTGGTGAAAGGAGGGCGCCGATGTTCGAGTATCAGTTCCTGACTGTTGCCGCCGAAGTTGGCAAGACGCCCAAGGATCGACCACCGCTCTATCAACAGACGATTCAAGAGCAGGCGAGACGCGGATGGCGGCTTGTCCAGGTATTCGTGCCCGTTCCGGCTGCGGTTCCGTCTGAGTATGTGCTGATTTTCGAGCGCCCTGCGCAGTCGCAGGCGTAAACAAGGTGCATCGATGGCCAACTCCGCCGCGTATAATCGCATCAAACGAGACATTTTGGCGATGACGTCGAGCATTCCGGCTGGTAGCGTCTCGACGTACAAATCGCTTGCCGGGCATATCGACGTGGTTCCGCGCCATGTTGCGTACATCCTGGCAACGCTCGACGACACCGAACGTGCGCTGATCCCCTGGCATCGAGTGGTGTCCGACGGCGGCGCAATCAGCACGGCCAACAAAGCACGCGCGCACGATCAGGTTGTGCGGTTGACAGCCGAAGGCGTTATTCCCGACCAACAGCGCAAGATTATCAATTTCGCACAGGTGTTTGTAGAGGCTGGCGCGCTGGACAGCGGCGTCGAACTTCAACGGAGGCTATGAATCATGCAGCTTGTCAGCGTCAACATCGGTCGCGAAACAGTGGTCGAGCACGGCGGTTTCTCCGACCTGACCGGCATCCTCAAGACGCCAGCAGCAGGTGCGGTGGAAATCACACCGTGGGGGCTGACCGGCGATGCGGTGGTGGACACGAAACATCACGGCGGCGTCGATCAGGCGGTCTATGTGTACGGCGAACCGGAATACGCGTGGTGGTCGGCGCAGCTTGGCTACGAGCTGGCGCCGGGAACCTTTGGCGAGAACCTGACGGTCAGCGGGCTGGAAAGCGCCAGCCTCAACGTCGGCGACATTCTGCACATCGGCGCGGTGGCGCTGCAGGTGACGGCGCCGCGCTTCCCCTGTGCGACGCTGGCGGCGCGCATGGGCGATGCCGGTTTTGTCAAGCGTTTCCGGGAGGCGGGACGACCGGGCGCGTATTGCCGCGTGCTCAAGGCGGGCGCCGTGCGGGCGGGCGATGCGGTTGTGCTGGAACGCTACGCTGGCGCGACGCTCTCCATCGCCGAGATGTACCGTGAGCACTACAACCCGCAGCCCAACGCCGAGACCATCCGCCGCCACCTCGCCGCACCGATTGCAGAGCGGGTGCGCGCCGACATCGAGGGAAAGGCTCGCAAGGCAGGCATTGCCTGATACCAAAACCAGAACGAACAGGCGCCGATTCAAGGCGCCTGTTCGTTGTGATCAATTGTGCGACCAGCGAGCGCATAGCTCAAGCTAGAAGGGAATGTCCTCATCGCTCATGGCGGGGCCGCCTTCGGCAGCCGCAGCGCCAGTATGACCAGAGTGTGATTCCATTCCTTCACCCCGTGTGGAAAGGAAACGAATATCCTGTGCTGTAACCTCAAGCGAGGCGCGCGGCTGCCCTTCGCGATCGATGTAGGCTTGAGGTTCTTCCACAGTACCTATCACCAGCACTTTGCTGCCTTTAGTAAGGTACTGGCTTGCGGTTTCTGCCAACTTTCTCCACGCTGTAACCCGAAACCACGTCGTCTTGTCCTGCTGTTGACCGTCCTGTCCAGTCCAACGGCGATTGACTGCCAAAGTGAAACTTGTAACCGCTACACCTGTGGGTGTATACCGCATCTCGGGATCACGCCCCAAATTGCCAATGAGTGTAATCTGTTGGTACATACTATTAGTCTCCTATGAACGGGGTGGATATTTAAGTCTTGCAAGACACGCGAGGGTTGCAATTGCACGTTATTATATATTGTAACCGCAACGATTGCCTGCGTCAAAAAAACGAACCTGCCACACGAACATCTGTTCGGTCACATAGGGATTGGTTGCAATTGCGTCCTCATGCGATAATAGGCCGGCTGGCTGACTTGACGCCAACGGCGATGCAACCCTAATCACAAGACTTCACCATGATTCTACACGATATCCAGACTTATCTGACTACCCATCAACTTGACGGCTGGCTGCTCTACGATTTTCGCGGCACGAATCCAGTGGCGCTGCACGTTGCCGGCCTGACATCCAGCGGCTCACGGCGCTGGTTCTTGTGGATTCCTGCCGCGGGCGAGCCGCGTTGGCTGATCCACGCCATCGAGGGCAGCACCTTCCGCAGTGTGCGCGCCGAAGTTGCGGGCGCGATGGAACGCTACGCCGGCTGGCGCGAGCTGGAAGCAAAGCTAGCCGCACTGGTGCAGACCCCGCACGGCACGGCGCAGCGCATCGCCATGGAGTACAGCCCACAGAACGCCATCCCCTACGTCAGCCTGATCGACGCCGGCACGAAGGAGCTGGTCGAACGCGTCACCGGCGCCGAGATCGTCTCCAGCGCCGACCTGGTGCAGATGGCGCAGGCTGTGCTGAGCGAGGCGCAGATCGCCAGCCATCGCCGCGCCGCCGCCGTCTGCCTGGCTGCCAAAGACGCCGCCTTCGACTTCATTCGCGCCAAACTGGCTGCCGGCGAGACGACGACCGAGTACGCCGTGCAGCAGGTGATCACCGACTTTTTCGTCGCCCGCCGGATGGATTATGATCATCCGGCGATCGTCGCCGTCAACGCCCACGCCGCCGACCCGCATTACGCGCCGACGCCGGATCAGCATGCGGCGATCCGCCCCGGCGACATGGTGTTGATTGACCTGTGGGCGCGTGAGACCAAGACGCCGGACGACTGCTTCGCCGATCTGACGTGGACCGCTTACTGTGGCGCCAACGCACCCGCAACCGCGCGCGAAGTCTTTGCAGTCGTGGCCGCGGGGCGCGACGCAGCTGTGCGTCTGATGCAGGAGCGGCTGCGCACTGGCGCCACGGTGCACGGCTACGAGGTCGACGACGCCTGCCGCAATGTCATCGCCGCCGCTGGCTATGGGGACGCCTTCTTCCACCGCACAGGGCACAGCCTGGGCGTCAAGGTGCACTACAACGGCGTCAACATCGACAACTACGAGACGCAAGATCGCCGCAGCCTGATCCCGCACGTGCTCTTCACCATCGAGCCGGGCGTCTACCTGCCCACGTGCGACTTCGACGGCAGCGGACGCAATCTCGGTCTGGGCATCCGTAGCGAAATCAACTGTCTGGCAACCGCACGCAGCCTCGAAGTGACGACGCTGCCGCTGCAAACCGAAATCATCACACTCATGTAAATCTCCAATCTCCAATCTCAAGTTGAGATTGGAGATTGGAGATTGGAGATTGGCGTATGGCGCACAAGAAACAATTCGACACTCCGCCCAAGCGCGTGGCGCTGTTTGTGACCTGCATGGTCGATATGATCTACCCGGAAGTGGGCATGGCGACGGTCGAGCTGCTAGAACGGCAGGGCGTCGAGGTCGTCTTCCCAACGGAGCAGACCTGTTGCGGACAGCCGGCTTTCAACGCCGGCTTCTGGGAGGACGCACGCCCGCTGGCGCGGCGCTTTATCGACATCTTCGAGCCGCTGGTGCGCAGCAAGCAGGTCGACGCCGTCGTCGCGCCGAGCGGAAGCTGCACGACGATGACCAGCCATTTCTACAGCCTGCTGCTGGAGGATGAACCGGCGTATCGCGCGCGCGCCGAGTTCCTGGGCGCGGCCACCTTCGAGCTGACCGAGTTTCTGGTCGATGTGCTGGGCGTCGAGGCAGTGGGCGCCCATTTCGACGGCGTGCTGACCTACCATGCCTGCTGTCATCTTAACCGCGAGCTGGGCATCGACCGCCAGCCGCGTGCACTGCTCCGCCACGTCGAGGGCGCCGAAATTATCGAGATGACCGGCGCCGACGAGTGCTGCGGCTTCGGCGGGCTGTTTGCGCTCAAGAACAGCGACATCAGCACGGCGATGGGACAGCGCAAGGCGCAGAACATTGTCAAGAGCGACGCCGACGTGGTGACGCTCTGCGACGTGAGCTGCATGACGCACATCAACGGCTTGCTCAGCCGGCAGGGACAGCGCACGCGCGCCGTCCACATCGCCCAAGTGCTCGCCAATCAAGTGGACGTAACGCCGCGCACACAGACCGCGCCGGAAACCAAACCGCCCGCGCCGCCGCGAAGATGGCAGGACGGGAAAGCATGAGGGTGTGTTGCGTGAATCGTGTTACGTGTTGCGTGAATCGACGTGACACGTTGTGCGACGCGAATCCACGCAACCCGCAACACGCAACACGTAACAAGTAACACGCAACACGCAACAAGAAATACCATGGCAACATCCACCATCGATCTCACCCAACCCTACAAGACCCGCGTCAACGACGCGCTGGGCAACAAGCATCTCAAGGTGGCGCTGGAGCGGGCAACCGGGCGCATGGCCGGGCAGCGCGTGGCAGCGATGGGCGCAGTCGATGCGCCGCGGCTGCGCAATCAGGTGCGCCAGATGAAGGAATACGTCCTGCGCAACCTGCCTGACCTGCTCGAACAACTAGAGACCAACATCACGGCTAATGGGGGGCACGTCCATTGGGCGAAGGAAGCCGTCGATGTGCAGCGCATCGTCGTCGAGATTGCGCGCAAAGCCAACGTGCAGAAGGTCGTCAAAGCCAAGTCAATGGCGACCGAAGAGGTGCATCTCAACCAGGCGCTGCAAGCCGCCGGCATGAAGGTCGTCGAGACCGACCTGGGCGAGTACATCATCCAGCTAGCGGGCGAGCCGCCCAGCCACATCGTTGCGCCTGTCATTCACCGCCGCGTTGAGGAGATTTCCGACATCTTTCAGCGCGAGCTGGACATGCCGCCAACGCTCGACCCACAGGTCATTTGCAGCGTGGCGCGCGGAGCGCTGCGTAAGGAATTCCTAAGCGCAGACATGGGCATCAGCGGCTGCAACTTCGCCATCGCCGAGACGGGCACCTGCTGCATCGTCACCAACGAGGGCAACGGGCGCATGACCTCCACGCTGCCGCGCGTCTACGTCGTCGTGATGGGCATTGAAAAGCTGGTGCCAACCATCGAGGACGCATTTCTGCAATACCAGGCGCTCTGCCGCAGCGCCACCGGGCAGCAGTGCAGCGTCTATCTCTCGATGACAAGCGGGCCGCGCAAGCCAGGCGACACTGACGGCCCCGAAGAGTTCCACGTCGTCCTGCTCGACAACGGGCGCGTCGACATGCTGGCGAAAGGCTACGGCGAGGCGCTCTGCTGCATCCGCTGCGGCGCGTGCCTGAACGTCTGCCCGGTCTATCGCGAGATCGGCGGACATGCCTATGGCAGCACCTACAGCGGCCCGATCGGCGCCGTGATCAGCCCCAACATTCACCTGGAAGTGACCGACGTCGACAAGTTGCCCTACGCCAGCAGTCTGTGCGGTGCGTGTCGCGATGCGTGTCCGGTCAAGATCGACCTGCCGCGCATGTTGCTCGAATTGCGCCGCGACGTGGTTGAGGAAGGCGAAACGACCATCTTCGACCGCGCCGGGATGCAGGCGTTCAGCCGCATGATGCAGAGTCGCGCCAGCTATGAAAGCGCGGGCAAGCTGGGTAGCCTGGGCAGCAACCTCCTCGCTGGACTGAGCGGCGGCGCCATCAAGTCGCTGCCCGGCCCGCTCGCCGCCTGGACGAACAGCCGCGATTTCCCGCCGCTCGCCAAACGCAGCTTCCGCGCGCAGTGGCGCGAGCGGATGAAGGGGCGGAAGGTGATCAAGGATTGATCTTATGCATGCATGAAGACAACGTGGTATAAAGAATCAAAATGTCATAGTTGTCATCCAAGAAACAATGAAACGTTTGTACACTACCAATATCGCGATATTGTAACCGGATATGCGTAGCCCGAATCTCACACGTGTCGAATGGTCATCTGCAAACGACCTGTGGGCACTATGTAGGAGATGAATGATGTCTGACGATCTTCAACTGGTAACGCTGGAAGAAGCAGCGCGTATTGTAGGGAAAACTCCTCATAACATTCGAGATTACATCCAACGTAAACGTATAGGAAAATACGACGAAAACGGGAATTTGATAGCGCGTGCGCGAAACGGTGAATTGCGCGTATCTCTGACAGAACTGAGAATTTTTCTATCACTGGTCGAAGAAGGAAATGAAAAACATCACTGGGCAGGTCTCCATCCAGAACTTGGTTTTCATGGGCTTCCTGAGTATCAGCGGACAAAACATGTGCATCGCCTTCATCCATATCTGGGCAAGTTTATACCGCAACTTGTCGAGTGGTTCCTCACACGTTACTTTAAGGCTGATGACGTGATTCTTGATCCATTTATGGGGTCTGGAACAACGCTAGTTCAAGGGAATGAAATGTCTATGCATACAATAGGCATTGATATTTCGCCGTTTAACTGTTTGATAGCTCGAGTGAAGACAGCAAAGTATGATGTAGCCAAAGCACGCGCAGAGATTCTTGAAGTTGAAAACCGAGTTGCTCGTTTTTCAGATTACTTGACTAAATCAAGTCGTGTAAATCTGTCGCTGTTCCCTGAAGATAGAATGGAGCATTTGGCACAGGGACTACTTGATGAATGCAATAGTGAATATCTCAGAACCTGGTTTGCTCCCCGAGCTTTGCTTGAAATGCTGTATTATCGTCGGCTCATCCATCATTATCAACACCAAGACCTCTTGAAGGTTGTATTGAGTAGGGCCGTTCGCTCTTCTCGCCTTGTACCCCACTATGACCTTGCAACACCGAAGACGCCTTTACCAGTTGGGCAACAATACTGGTGTCGGAAGCACAATCGATTCTGTGTGCCTATCGACAACTGCATAACTAAGATTCATGCTTATAGCGAGGATTCTGCTCGACGCATCGCAGAATTTGATAGACTTCGTTCCGACAAAACAGTTGTCGTGATTCAGGGTGATTCCAGAAAAGTAGACTTACAAAGTGCCTTGGCTGAGTCCCCGATCTCTGATCGCAGAATAAGTGGTATCTTCACTTCTCCGCCGTACGTAGGCCAGATTGATTATCACGATCAGCACATCTATGCTTATGAGTTGTTTGGAATTCCTCGGCAGGATGAGATGGAAATCGGTCCGAAAAAAAGAGGCAAATCAAAACAGGCACAACAAGATTACGTGCAAGGCATTTCAGCGGTATTTAGAAATTGCATGCCTCTGTTAGCACCAGACGCCAAAGTTTTCGTGGTAGCGAATGACCGATTTGGTTTGTACCCAGAGATTGCTGAACTTAGTGGACTCAAGATAGTTGAAAAGTTTCACCGCGCAGTAACAAAGCGCACTGAACAAGGCGATGATCCTTATCAGGAGACTATCTTTATGATGACTGTAAAAGAAAGATAATCGATATGGTGCCTTCAAGTCTCGAACTGCATCAAATAGAGGAAATATTGAGGTCAAGTTTGCGTTACAAACTGGCAAACTACAAGCCAGAACCAAACAGTATGCCATTTCATACGCGACTTTTGGGCCAAGATCGACTTGCGCTGTTTTCTTTTATCCATTCTTTAAACACGAACTTTGGAACAACTATCTTTGAACCAATTGCAGTTGAACTGGCGAGATCGAGATTCAAGAGTGCTACCTCACAAGTCGTTGCTGGAAAGCGGATAAGTGAGGAAGCCCAAGCCGAGATTCAACGAATAATGGATGAATTAGTGACGGCAGAGGCAGAACCCAATAAGGCCGATGAAATCGAAAGGATTCGCCGTGTTTGTCGGTTAGGTCGCATGGTTTCGGTGAAACCAACAAAGGTTGACTTGATGCTAGAGGATCACTCAGGTGTTTTCTACTTATTCGACATGAAAACTGCTAAGCCTAACTCAGGTAACTTCAAGGAATTCAAGCGCACATTACTTGAGTGGGTGGCCGTCAGACTGGCTGATAATCCGAAGAGTGTAGTACATACTGCTATTGCCATCCCTTATAACCCTTACGCCCCCAAGCCGTACAACCGATGGACAATGAGAGGGATGCTCGACCTAAAACAGGAACTCAAGGTTGCAGAGGAATTTTGGGATTTTCTTGGTGGCCGCACTATTTATAAAGACCTGTTGGATGCATTCGAGAGGATTGGGATAGAGCTCAGACCCGAAATTGACGCAGCGTTTGCGCAGTTCAAGTAGGCCGCAGTTCAAAAGGTCAAGATTTCCATCTGATAATGGCAAGAGACGAAATAATTATTCGTAGTGAAAGAGACCGATGCAAGTCTAGACGAGCAGTAGAAAAGGACTATGCCCTCATGACCATCACGCGCCCAAAATCTAGGGACTATAATGCTCAGATGATTTTGAGCTGCAATAGCTGGAGCCGGCCATTTTTGCTGTGAAGCCACATTGAACGTTGCCCGATCGGCAATTTTTGCGGCATTATTGTATCATTCCACAACTCAAATCGCCCTGTATATTCCAAATAGTTTACTGCGATGACATGCCGCTGACGCTTCACCCCACGCCTCCACATGCTTCCGCCGCACATAAGCTCTTCTGCCTAGCACTTGGTCGATGCACTCGCCCAGCCTTTTCCCACCTTCTTCTACTAGCCGCTTGACTATTTCTGCCTGCGCCTTTGCCAACTCTTCTTCCAACTATGCGCACCCGGTCATGCCACCCGCAACCGCACCCATCTTTACCGACGATCCCTCAGAGGTTGAGCAAGTTGTCCGCGGTCTGATCATGGATTTTATGTTCGTGCAGGCGGAACCGCCAGAACGCTGAACGGTAAACGATAGATGAGATGAGAACGGCGGCAACAGCTATAACTGCTCCAGCACTGCTGCAACGAATGCTGCCATCTGCGTAAAGTGCGACCCCTGCCAGTAGACCTGTCCGCATGTTGCGCACTCCTGGAATGCATCGTAATAACGTCTGGTCTTGGGTTGCAGGCGGTCGAGGACGGCGGTTTTGTCCACCGTGCGGAGCAGGCCATTGCAATGAGTACAGCGCTGCCAGGGGCGGACGCACCCCTTCAGCCGAAAACGCCGCAGCACTGCGACAATCTGGAGACGTGGATCGGCCTCGCGTACACAGAAACCGTGAACGACCATGCGCCGCTTGAGCAGCCCCCGGTCGCGCGTAAGCAATACGCGCGCTTCCGTTGCCGCAATTTCAGCCAGATGCGCGTCCTCATAGTCGTTGCGGTACAGTGTGTCGAAGCCCAAGAGTCGCAGATACGCCGCCAACTGCCCCAAATGTGTGTCTGCCACAAACGCGATCGGTGTTGGCGTGGGCGGGCGTAGCGGCAGGTATGCTGGCAGCAAGTGCACCACTTCCTGGGGGTATACCTCCACGCGGTCGCTGTCTTGCAGACGATAAGTGAAGGTGACCGGCTGCCGGTTGACCAGAATGGCGGCCACTTCCGGGTGCGGGACGCCCAACGCCTCGATGGGGTGTTTGACTGCTGCATGTTCCGTCAACTGCATGGAAATGAGTGCGTTGCGCCGTCGCGCTGGGAGAAAGTCGTTGAGATTGCCGTAAAAGGTGAAGGTGACGCGCAACATGGTTATTCGTCCAGCAGCATGACTGGCTCTTCGTAGTAGCGCACCCCACGATTGGCGAGCTTCTCTTCCACGAGGCGGTCGAGCCAATCTGCTTTGACGCTGAGGGCAACGCCGGCAGCCAACATGTCCAACGGCGCATTGAGGCGCAGGATGCGCCCCGGAATCAAAAATCGTGTGATGCCAGCCGGCAGCAGGCGACCGCGTTCGGCCACCTGGATCACAATCTCTGGCGCAAACTGCGGGTAAACAAACAGCCCGGCCAGATCAGGATATTGCGCCTGCAGTGCATCGAGGTCGGTGTCGAGCGTGCGGCCAACGTCTCCCCACGCGCCGTAGGCATCGACAAGCTCCACCAGCACGTCGATCCAGTCACCGTTGCTGCGGTCGGTCAATTCTAGCAGGTAGCCGCTGCGTTCGGCGGTGACCAAATAGCCGAGCGCGCTGCGTTCCCAGAGCGCGTGGGGCAGCGCATCGACGGGCAGCGGCGTCAACTGCAAACCTGTCACACGCCCGACCACCTGCACCAGGCTTTCACCGCGCCCGCCGTGCACGGCATGAAACCAGGTGTTCATCTTGACATTATTGCGTTGAAAATCGACCACCTGCACAATGATGTGAGGTATGTTCAGTTGTTGAAAGGAGGTCACGCGCGTGGCGCCATCCAGCACGACGTAGCGCCCACCGCTCATCTCGGCGACGATCGGCGGGTTGACCAGTCGCCCCTCGTGCGTCAGCCGCTTTTTCAAGCGTTCGACGCGCGCCGGGTGGAAACGTTCATGCGGAAAGACCTGGTCAGTGGGCACAAGTCGTAGCCCCAGGGATTCGGCGCGGCGCGGGCGCCCCAGCACAGCGAGGACGCGCTCGGCTGCAGTGAGCGCAGCATTGCGCCGCGCATCCTCCGTGGCGCCGGCAATGTGAGGCGTGGCCAGCACACGCGGATGGCGCACCAGCGCAGGGTTGGGCTGCGGCTCATCCACAAACACATCCAGCGCGGCGCCGGCAATCTGTCCGGCCTCCAGCGCCGCCAGCAAGGCTGCTTCATCAATCAGCTCACCGCGTGCGGTGTTGATTAAATAGGCGGTTGGTTTCATCAGCGCCAACTCGGCTGCGCCGATCAGGTTGCGGTTGGCCGGGCGCAGCGGCACGTGCAGCGAAACGAAGTCGGCGCGCTGGAGGAGATCACGCAGGTTGACCTGTTCCACGCGCCACTCCTCAGCCAGCTCGCTGGTGGCGCGCGTCTGGTTGACGATGACGCGGAGACCTAGCGCCTGTGCACGCCGCGCCACCTCGCGCCCGACGCGTCCAAGCCCGACGATGCCCAACGTCTTGCCTACCAGCCCGATGCCGGTAAAGGCGCCCGATTCCCATCGCCCTGCTTTGATGCTCTGGCTGGCGTCGGCAAGCTGGCGGGCGACGGCAAAGATCAGCGCCAGTGTCATCTCGGCGGCGGCGACGGCGGCGGCATCGGGTGGCAACGTCACCTCGATCCCGCGCGCCTCTGCTGCGGCCACGTCGATGCTGTCGGCGCCTGCACCGGCGCGCGCAATGATGCGCAGATTGGGCGCAGCCGCCATCACGCGCGCTGTGATCGGTGTGCGGGCGCGCGTGATGACGGCATGATACGGTGCAATCAGGTTGCAGAGCGCAGATTCATCCAATGGCGGACCGGTGTGAATGTGCACTTCGGCGGCGCTTTGCAACAACTGCACGCCGTCTGGGTGAATCGGATCGAGGAGCAGCACGTGCGGGCGCGTTTCGGCAGGTGAAGTGAGACTCATGGTGCGGATGAAGTTGCACAGGCGCGTCAGCACTCCCGACGCACGGTGCGGATAGAAATTGAGATTATCATGATCAACGCCACTATACATCAAAGGGGAAGCAGGCGACAAGCGCAAGGACGGCATACCGGCGGCATAGGTCAATATGAGGTGCCACCTTCCCTACGGCGCTTAGCGACTCATTCTGGTATACTTACTATAGCCTCCATTTTTCAATCAGGTGAACACAAGGATAGGATGTAACCTGATGATCCTTGAATTGCTACAAAATGTCGCCCTGTTGGTGACCTTATCGGTCGGTCTACAGCTCATGGCGCAGCGCATCAACCGTCCGGGGTTATGGTACTCGTTGGCGGCGGGTGCGCTCTTCGGTGTGGTGGGCGTGGCGGCCATGATGACGCCGTTGCATTTTGCCCCGGGCGTTATCTACGATGGTCGCTCGATCATCATCAGCCTGGCCGGGTTCATGGGCGGACCGGTGACGGCGGCGGTTGCTGCCGCGCTGTGCATCATCTATCGCCTTTATCTCGGCGGCGCGGGCGCCCCAGTGGGGGTGTTGGTGATCCTTGAGGCAGCGCTGTTTGGCATCCTCTTTTACTATTTGCGCCGTCGCAATCCACGCTGGGAACACCCCGTCAGGCTCTGGCTATTCGGGGTCGTGGTGCAAAGCACCATGCTCCTGCTACAACTGCTGTTGCCAGGTCAACTTGGCTGGCAGGTGTTGTCGGTCATCGGGCCGAGTGTGCTGTTGCTCTATCCGCTAGGCTTCATGGTGGCGGCGCTCGTCTTTCTGGAGAATGAACGCCGTCGCGCGTTGGAAAAAACGGTCGCGGCTCACAATCGCGTGCTGGAGATGATTGCGTCGCGCGTCCCGCTGCCGGTGATCCTCGATGTCCTGGTGCATGAGCTGGTGGCGCAGGCGCCCGAGATGGCGGCGTCGGTGTTGCTCTATGAGGAGGGAAGCCAGCGGTTGCACCACGTCGCTATGGCGGGTCTTCCGGTTGATTTCTGCACCGCCATTGACACTGCGCTTGCCGCCAGACCGAACCAAGCAATCTACGCTGCTGGTGAGCAGCGCCAGCGGCGCGTCTCGAAAAATATCGGCAAGGATGCCGGATGGAGCGACGACTTGCGTCAGAACGCGCTTGTCCACGGCAAGCGCGCAGGGTGGGCTGTCCCCATTTTCGACCCTGCCGCCAATGTCGTAGGCATCTTTGCGCTCTACTATCGCACACCAACGCCGCCTACAGCGTTTCACCTCAAGTTGGTCGATCAGGCAACGCATATTGCTGCGATTGCCATCACGCGTTATCGCCAGGAAGAGGCGCTACGCGCTGAACGCGACTTTGCACGTCAGGTGATGGACAGCATGAGTGAGGGGCTTGCGATCACAGATGCCCAGGGCCGTCTGACCTATGTCAATCCAACGTTGGCGGCGTTGGTTGGCCTGCAGCCAGACGAAATGATAGGGCGGTTGACTACCGAATTTACGATAGGCGAGGACGCGGATGTGGTCGCAAGACGCGTTGATCTGCGGCGTAAAGGGATTCAGTCGTCGTATGACGCACGCCTGAGGCATCGTGACGGTCATGCAATACCGGTGCTTGTCTCCGGTGCGCCACATCTGCGCAAGGGGCAGTTTCAGGGCACCATTGCCGTGATTACGGACTTGACCGAACGCAACCGCGCTGAACAAGCGCTGCGCGAGAGTGAAGAGCGCTATCGTCTCCTGGTCGATACCTCTCCTTATGCCATTGGTATTTATCAGGATGGGAAGGTTGTCTTCGCCAATCGTGCAGCGGCGCAATTGATCGGAGTGGAGGAACCGTCGGCGCTGCTGGGCTTGAGCATGGAGCAGATTGTCGTCGCCGAGGAATTGGCGCAGGCGCGCACTCGCATTGAGCGTCTATTGCGCGGCGAGACCGGGCTGTATCCAGCCCAAAGCATCTATCTGCGTGCCGACGGTGCGCGGACGCCGGTCGAAGTTGTCGCAGTGCCATTCACTTTCAACGGACGGACTGCAGTACAAGTCTTGGTGCAGGATATTTCTGAGCGGGTGCGTCGTCAACGCGAGCTGGAGGCGCAGGCGATGCTCGCCCAGGCCTTGAGTGAAACGACCGAACTCGAGCCATTGCTGGAACGTATCTTGGAAGCGGGCATCCACGCCGTAGCGGCTGCGAACAAAGGGTCGATAGCCCTGGTCGATACAGACGGCGCGCTGCGGATGTGCGCACTGCATGGTTACTCCGATCCACGTACAAAGATGCTACGCTTCCGCCAGGATTTTGGCTATGGTGCGCGCGCGCTCCGCCAACGCCAGCCACTGTTGATTCCAGATGTACGCAGCGATCCCGAAATTGCCTACGTGGGCGAGGTCGCAGAAGCTGCCTCGGTGCAAAGTGCGATGGCGGCGCCGCTGGTCGTGCGCGGCCAAGCCATCGGGGTAATGTCCCTTGACAACACTGAACGCAAGTCTGCCTTCAACGAACATGACCTGCGCGTCCTTGTCAACATTGCAGCAACGGCTTCTCTGGTGCTAGAGCGGGCGCAGTTGTTTGAAGAGATCGAAATGCAGGCGCGCCAGTTAGCGCAGATCATGGAGACGGCGCCACAGGGGCTGATCTTGATGAGCGCCAACGGGAACGTGCTGTTGGCAAACCCGCTAGGCGCCCGTGATCTGGCAATCCTAGCCGGCGCCCGCGTTGGCGACACCGTGACGCACCTGGGGGATCACCCGCTCGATGCGTTGTTGACGACTCCACCCATCGGCCCCTGGCACGAAGTGCGTGCTGGCGATCGCATCTTCGAGATCATCGCTCGCCCCGTAGCTGGTGCAAGCGCCCCTGCACAGTGGGTCATTGTCATCGATGATGTAACGCGCTCCCGCCAACACCAGGCGCAAATTCAACTACAAGAACGACTGGCGATGGTCGGACAGTTGGCGGCTGGGATTGCACACGATTTCAACAACATCCTCAACATCATCTTGCTGCAGGCGCAGATGACTGCACTATCCCCCGATCTGCCCGTGAGCGAACGTCAGCGCATGGATGTGATCGTCGATCAGGCGCAGAACGCCACCAATCTCATCCGGCAGATTCTCGACTTCGGTCGCCAGGCGCGCCTGGAACGTCACACGGTCGATCTCACCGCGCTGCTGCAAGATCAGGTCAACTTGTTGCGTCGCACCTTGCCAGGTTCGATCGTGGTCAAGCTGGAACAAGAGGCCGCCACCTCAGACGTCATCCAGGTGAGCGCGGATCCCACGCGTCTACGTCAGGTGATTATGAACCTGGCGCTCAATGCCCGCGATGCCATGCCCAACGGCGGCGCGCTCACTTTTGCACTGAATACCTTCACGCTCAGCGCCGCGCAAAACCCGCCAACGCCGGGGATGGCGCCGGGCGTGTGGGTGCGCCTGACGGTGACCGACACCGGCGAAGGCATCCCGTCAGAGGCGCTGGCGCATATCTTCGACCCGTTCTTCACCACCAAGGCGCCAGGTAAGGGCACAGGGCTGGGGTTAGCACAGGTGCACGGCATCGTCGCACAACACGAAGGACACATCACTGTCAACACAGCAGTCGGGCAAGGCACACAATTTACCATCTATCTGCCTGCTGACGACCGCACGGCATCAGCGCCATGCCCACCGCCAACTACGGCGGCTCAGGATGGCGCTGGAGAACACATCTTGCTCGTGGAGGACAACCCGATGTTGCGGCTGGCGCTGATCGATATGTTGGAGTCCATGCACTACAAGGTGGTGGACGCCTCCGATGGTCGCGCCGCGCTGGACCGCTTGCACGCGCCCGACGCCAGCTTTGCACTTATCATCAGCGATGTAGTCATGCCCGATATCGGGGGACTGGCGTTGGCGCGCACGCTGCGCCAGGAAGGCAGCACCCTGCCCATTATCTTGATCAGCGGCCATCCGCTTGATGAGGAGACGGACGATCTTCAATCCCTGGGAGTGGCGGCATGGCTGCCCAAGCCCTGCCCGGCTGAACAACTGGCGCAGACTATTGCCGCCGTCTTGTCGAGGTGAAGCCGTCTCAAAGTAGTTCGACAGAATTTCACAACCGTAGTATCTTGGGTGCAGTATCTTGGGTGCAGTATCTTGGAGTCATCTGGCGCCCCCTTGAATCCAGACACCGCTATGACGCTCACTGGCTCGCAAATTGCCCAACTGCTCGACGCCCTGCTCGCTGCCTACCCGCGCCGCGACAACCTGCGCATGCTGGTGCGCGTCGAACTCGACGAAAACCTGGACGCCATCGCCGGCGGCGACACGCTGCGCGCCGTCGCCTTCAGCCTGATCGAGTGGGCGCAGCGCACCGGTCGCACCGCGGACCTGATCGCGGGCGCGCGCCGCGGCAATCCTGGCAACCCGGCGCTGCAGGCATTTGTGGAGACGCTCGACCTCAAACCGGCCGATCCATCACCCGACTCGCCGCCTGCTGCGCCGTCACCGACGATCGCCGCATTCCTGCGCCGCCAGAAGGAGGAGCGGCTGCGCGTGCTGATGGCGCAGTATGAAGCCGCCAGCCAGCAGCTTGCGCTGGAACTGAACGCCGCCAATCGCCCGCTCTTGCAGGAGCAGTTGCGGCGGCTGGAGGCGGAGATGGCGGCGGTGCAGGCGGAGATTGACGAAAGCAACCACGTGTTGTTGTAACAACGCCGATGACTTGTGTGCTGACATATCCTTTCGCCGGAGGTGACGCATGACCAGCCAATCAACGCCGCCTGATCCGAGACGTAGGTCCTTGTGGAGTATTTTCACCGATCTTGATGCCGCCGCAGAGTGTGGTCGGCAGGCTGGTCGCGCCTGGCGCGAACTATCAGGCGTGGGTGCAAGAGGAACTGTACCCGGATGCTAAGGACCTGGTCGATCGCGTGGTGAAGCCACTTTTGGAGCAGACATCTGCACCGCCATCGGTGGTTGAAGCGCCGTCGGAACTGGAGACTTTTGAGCCGGCGCAGCCATCCGACCCAACGCGCTGGCATGCACTGGCGCCGGAGATGGTCTATATCTCGCCCGGTTGGTTCTGGATGGGCAGCGACAAACGCCGTGATCCCGATGCCTGGGATAATGAAACGCCGCTGCAACAGGTCTTTCTCAACGGCTACTGGATCGTGCGATACCCGGTCACCGTGGCGCAGTTTGCGGCGTTTGTGGATGCCACCGGCTATCGGACTAGAGCGGAGACCGAGGGGCGCGCACACGTGTACACAGGTAGAATTTGGATTTGGGTGGACGGCGCATACTGGCGTCACCCACGCGGACCCGAAAGCGATGTACGCAACAAAGCTGATCATCCTGTGACCTGCGTCACCTGGCGTGATGCGCAGGCATATTGCGACTGGCTCACGCGGGCGACGGGCGGCGCTACCGCCTCCCCAGTGAAGCCGAATGGGAGAAGGCGGCGCGCGGCACGGATGGGCGCCTCTACCTATGGTGCAACGAGAAGCCGACCAGAGCGCACTGCAACTTCAACATGAATGTGGGCGATACTACCCCCGTGGGCAGCTATCCCAAGGGCGCCAGTCCCTACGGCGTGTTGGATGCCGCCGGCAATGTGTGGGAATGGACAAACAGCCTGTGGAAAGGGTATCCTTATGACGCGACGGACGGTCGTGAGGATTCGCATAGTGAAGGGGGCCGTACCGTGCGCGGCGGCTCGTTCAGCAATATTGACTGGAGCGTGCGCTGCGCCTACCGTTGCTGGAGCAGTCCAATCTACCGGGGTGACGACGGGGGGTTTCGGGTGGTGTCCCCCGGCTCTGAGGACTCTGATTTCTGAGACCTCTGGTCTCTGGAAATCTGGCGCTCTGCGCCTCTGGCGAGGGGGTGTGGGGGAGCGCAGCGTCCCCCACATGCAATTTGCCGCCGAAGGCGGCCCGAAATTTTTTTGGGGAGAACTACAGCGGATGCGTGGAAGGAACGGATTTGGTTCGTCACTTTATGGTTGCAGGTAGGACAATGAACCATGATGCGGGAACTGCCATTCGATGTTGAAAAACTGATTGCGATCTGTCGGGCGCAGGGCGTCAAGCGGATCGGCGTCTTTGGCTCGGTGGCGCGTGGAGAGGCGACTGCACAAAGTGACATCGATCTGCTTGTCGAATTGTCGCCGCGCATCAGTCTCCTGGAATTTACGGCGCTGGAACGCCGGCTTTCCGAGGCGCTGGGCAGAAAAGTGGACCTGCTCACTGAAGCTGCAATCAGCCCGTACCTGCGTCAGCAGATTTTGGATGATGTGCAGATTCTCTATGAAGCATGACGACACGCTCTTTCTACGCCATATCCTCGATGCGATAGCCAAAGTGGAGCGCTATCTGAGCAACGTCGATGAATCGATGTTCTACGAGAATTCCTTACTGCAGGATGGTGTCATTCGTCAGATCGAAATCATCGGAGAAGCGACAAAACGGCTTTCCCGCGGACTGCGTGAACAGTATCCTCACCTCCCCTGGCAAGACATCACCGGGATGCGCGATAAGCTGATTCATGGCTATTTCGGCGTGGACATCGGTCAAGTGTGGCTGACTGCCGTCGATGATTTGCCGGTGCTGAAACGTGAGGTCAACGCGATGTTGAATACGCTGGAAAGCCCGTCCACCTGAATCTGCTATGCCTACTCAGGTCACCGGTGTCTACGCCGACGTCTATTTGTGGGAGAATCTCTACAATGCCTGGCGCAAGGCGGCGCGTGGCAAGCGCATGCGCGGCCCGGCAGCGGCCTTCGAGTACCGGCTGGAGGACAATCTGATTCGCCGGCAGGAGGAGTTGGCGGAAGATCGCTACCAGCCTGGCGCCTACGCCAGCTTCACGATCCATGAACCCAAGCGCCGGCTGATCAGCGCAGCGCCCTTCCGCGACCGCGTGGTGCATCATGCACTCTGCAACATCATCGAGCCGGCATTCGAGCGCAGCTTTATCGCCCATTCCTACGCCAACCGCGTCGACAAGGGCACACACCGCGCCCTCGACTAGTGCCAGCGCTGGGCGCGGCGCCATCCCTAGCTGGCTGCCTTTGTCACGCCCAACGCGCCGGCGGTGCTGGAGACGCTGCGCCGCGCGGTCGAGCGTCACCCGGAGCAGCGGCTTGCCGGCTACCAGGCGGATGTCGGCTTGCAGGTGAACGCACTCTATGACGTGCTGCGCCACGACATCGGGCTTGCCTACGTGCACTCGATCATCAGCTTCAATCCCGACGCGGCGGCGTTCGATCAGCGTGTGCGTCTGCCCACCGAGACGCTGCGCCAGCGCTCCGCCAATTGCCTGGACGCCGCGCTGCTCGTCGCCAGCCTGCTCGAAGCGTGCTCGCTCCACCCGGCGCTGCTGCTCAGCCGAGATCATGCCCTCGTCGGGTGGGAGACGCATCCGCGCCGCGGCGAGTGGGCGTGGCTGGAGACGATCGTCTTTCTCACGAGCGACTTTGCTGAAGCGTGTGACCTAGGGAAACGCAAAGCCGCTTTCTTCCGCCAACGGCGAGAGCAGACCGGCGACGCCACCTGGCAGCGCCTGTTGTCGGTCAAGGCGCTGCGCACACAGCATCACATCACGCCGTTGGAATAACCGCCAGATCGGGTACAATTGAGTTGCGAGTTGCGAGCGGAGTCTGTGCTGTGCGGCTGGAGATCGCCATCTGCTCACTGATTCAGTCCGCGCAGACCCGCTGTATCCGCGCAATTCGCGTTCTATTCCGCCGGCGAAACGACGACATCGATTGTATCGGTGAACCCAAAGGAGAGTCACATGCATCAGCAGCACACACTATCCCATCACGACGCCCTGCGCGTGGTCGAAGCGATCCGCGCCGAGCTGGAGAAAGCGGGCAAGGGTGCGGCCATCGCCGTCGCCGATGCCCACGGCGAGCTGATCGCGTTTCTGCGCACCGATGGCTGCAAGCTGCCCTCGATCCAGATTGCCATCAACAAGGCGTTCACCGCCGCGCGCGAGCAGAAGCCCAGCCGCGCCATCGGCGATTCGTCGCGCGACAGCCAGTGGCCCATGACCAACTTCGGCGACCTGCGCTACACGGCGTGGGGCGGCGGCGTCCCGCTGGTCTACAACGGCGAGGTGGTCGGCGGCGTCGGCGTCAGCGGGCTGCCGGAGGAAGAAGACATGGTGCTGGCGGCGCTGGGCGCACAGGTGATCGCGTAACCGCCTATGCTGAAATTGACGCCTGCTCAACGCGCTGAATACCGCATCGGCATGGCTCGCCGCGCAGCCGAGTCGCAGCGCCGTCGCACCGAACACCTGGCGCGCGCATGGGAGGTGGCAAACGCTGCCGCCGCCCTGCTGCGCACCAGGTACGGTGCGACGCGTGTCGTGATCTTCGGTTCGCTGGCGCAGCCGGATCGCTTTCATGCGCGCTCGGATGTCGATCTGGCGGTGTGGGGCATCGACGAAAGGTCGTATTTGCGTGCAGTCGCCGATGTCACCGCGCTTGACGCTCATCTGCTGGTCGATCTTGTACGCGTTGAGGAAGCAGCGCCATCTTTGCTCGCCGTCATTGAGCAGGAGGGACAAGAGTTATGAATTTTTCTGAAATTGCAGCGCTAAACGGACGCTTGCAACAGGCGCTGCTCGACATCGAGCGGGTGGTGGAGCGGGCTGAAGCAATGCTGCAAACCGCGCGCGCGACAAGCGATAACGACTACTACTACGATGGGATTGCGCTCAACCTGCATAGCTTTTACGCTGGGGTTGAGGCGATATTTGAGGACGTTGCACGCACACTTGATGGTGTAATTCCCGACAGCCCGAACTGGCATCGGGAACTGTTGAAACAGATGGCAGCGCAGATCGCCGGTGTGCGTCCTGCCGTTATCTCGGTCGAGACGCGTGATTGCCTGGACGAGTATCGTAGTTTTCAGCATCTCGTGCGCAACCTGTACACCTTTCGTCTGCGCGCCTCACGCATCGCCGAGCTATGCGATGGACTGCGCAGTTGCTATGCTGCGCTTCATGCGGATGTGGTGGAATTCATGCAGGCCATGCAAAGCCTCGATGCGCCAGCGGATGGAGAGCGAGCATGACAGCATATGTGGCAGGCATCGACCTGGGCGGCACCAAGATCGAGGTGGGGCTGGTTGCGCCGGACAACCGCATCGTGGCGCGTAAACGCTTTCCCACCGAGGATCAGCGGGGGCCGGCGTCGGTGGTGGAGAGGATTGCGGCGTCTCTGGACGAGCTGCAGGGGCAGTTGCCTGGTGGCGAGCGCGTGGCGGCGGTCGGCGTCTGCACGCCTGGACCGGTCGATCACGCGTCGGGCACGCTGATCGACCCGCCCAACATTCCCGGGCTGCACCACACGCCACTGGCGGCGCTGCTCAGCGATCGCCTGGGCGTGCCGGTGCGCATCGACCATGACGCCAAAGCCACCGGGCTGGGCGAATATCACTACGGCGCCGGGCGCGGCGCGCGCAGCATGGTCTACGTGATCGTGGGCACCGGCGTCGGCATCGCCATCATCGCCGACGGGCAGATTTACCGCGGGCTGCACAATTCGGCGGGCGAGTTCGGCCACGCGACGATGGATCGCTTCGGCGCGGTCTGTTCGTGCGGTTCACGCGGTTGCGTGGAGACCTTCATGAGCGGACCGTGGCTGGCGCGACGCTACGCCGCCGCCCAGCGCGGGGAGGCGCCCACGCTGGAGACCGTCACCACGCTCGGCGGGCAGGAGATCGCGGCGCTGGCGCAGCAGGGCGATCCTCTGGCGCTGCGCGTGATCACGGAGGCGGGCGAGGCGCTCGGCGCAGCCGTGGCGACGCTGGCAATGACGCTGGACATCGACTACTTTGTCATCGGCGGTTCGGTGGCGCACTGCGGCGAGATGCTCTTTGCGCCAGCGCGACGCACCGTGCCGCACTACGCGTTCAAGTCGGTGGGAGAACGAGTGCGTATCGTGGGCAGCCAGCTCGACACCGACGGCGCGCTGCTGGGCTGTGCGTGGCTGGCGCGGCAGGCGTTGGCAGCGCCTGATCCTCTCTAGATGCTCTTTGAAGAGTGGTAAGATTGACGCAGCGGCGCAGAGGCTCACAGAGGAGTAGCAAAACCGGTTTTTGCTGCGCATATTCTCGATTTTCTCTGCATTTCTCTGTATCTCTGCGCCTCTGCGTCAAGTCAGGTGATCTTACTGAAAGTCTCCCTACATCATCGCCGGCAAGAAGAAAAACCCAATCCCCAGGATCAAATAGACTGCGATCAGCATCGCCCCTTCCAGCCAATTCGAGCGCGCATCGACCGCCACCAGCGCGGCGATGATCGATGCCGCCACCATCGCCAGGATTTCGGGGTGGTTGAACTCCAGCGTCATCGGGTTGCCCAGCGCCAGCGAGATGAAGACCAACAGCGGCGCCACAAAGAGCGCAATCTGCAAACTTGACCCCAGCGCAATCGACAGGCTCAAGTCCATCTGATTCTTCATCGCCACTTGCACCGCCACCAGATGTTCCGCCACATTGCCGATGATCGGCACCAGGATGATGCCGACAAAGAACTCGCTCAGCCCGAAGGTCTCGGTCACCACCTCCAGCGAGCCGACCAGAAACTCCGACATCACGGCGAGGCCGGCGACGGCGACTGCCATGATCAGCAGGGCGCGCCCGGTGCTCCAGTGCGGACCAGTGTGCGTCGGTTCGATGGCGGCGCCGTGCGCGGTGTGGTTGGTCGTTGGCTGGCGCAGCGTGTAGAGGATCGACAGCGCGTAGAGCACGAGCACCACCGCCGCCGTCGTCAGGCTGAGCATCTCCACACGCTGGAAATCCGGCTCGATGAATTCGTTGAACAGCGAGGGGATGCTGATCGCAATCGCCGCCAGAATCACCAGGTTGGCGTCCACCGAAATGCGAGTGCGGTCGAACTTCTGCGTGCCATGCTTCAGCCCGCCCAAGAGCAGGCTCAACCCCAACACAAAGAGCAGATTGCCCAGGATCGAGCCGATGATGCTGGCTTTGACCAGCGCGATCTTGCCGGCGGTGATCGCCACGATCGTGATGATCAGTTCGGCGGCGTTGCCCAGGCTAGCGTTGAGCAGCCCGCCGATCTGCGGGCCTGTCTTCTCCGCCAGCGCTTCGGTCGCCTCGCCCAGCAGCCCGGCGATGGGGACGATCGCTAGCGCCGACGCCGCAAAGATCACCAGGTCCCCCCAGTGCAGAAGCTCGGCGGCCACCGCCACCGGAAAAAAGAGTAGTAACAGCCGGATGCCTTTCATACGCTGTCCTTTGGTGTGAAGTCAGAATACACGCGCTGGAGATGAATTGTACCACGAATCCCAACCGCACCACATGACCTCGTAGAGATCGGGTCTACTTCACCGCAGGGGCAGAGTTTGTTTTGTAGGTCATCGCCTCTGGCGTGACGGGCGCCATGTCACGCCGGAGGCGATGACCTACGACTTGAAATACATCCGTAGAGATCGATCGTTTCGTCATGCAACCTTCCTGGAAGCTGCGAGCTTCCAGGAAGGTGTGACAGGAGTCGAAACCTAGCGAGTGTCTGTCAACGCCGGAGCATCGGCAGGAAGACTGTCAACTGCGGCAGCATCCCGCTCATCTCCTGGCTGTAGGCGGAGACGACGCCGGCTTCATCGAACGCTTGCACGACGTAGTAGTAGGTCTGACCGCGCGCGACGGGCAGGTCGTTGAAGATCGGCGCTGTGGACTCGCCGACCACCTCGTAGGGACCGCCGGGCTGTGTGCTGCGCAGGATGCGATAGCCCCCGACGCCGGGTGTGTCGACGGCCGCCCACTTGATGGCAAGCGCCGACTCGTAGAGCGTGCTTTCCTGAACACCGAAGATAGCTGGCGCTGGTAGCGCACCCAGGTCCGCCACGGCGCGGTTGTTCTGCGCGTTGGCGTCCTCGCCCGAAGGTGTGACTTCAGCATAAATCGGCTGTGCGCCGCTGCCGGCAGTCATAGTGACCGCGATCTCCCGTTGTTCATTGAAGGTGAGCGGGGCTGTGCTGCGGCATTCGATCAGGCTGCCGCTGCCCGGCGCACCACGATAGAAACAGACGCTCATCTCTGTCGCCGTGTTGCGCCCCAGGTTGCGCACGGTGGCGGTGACCGTGACCGTGCTGCCAGGGATGGGGTGCGCCTGCGCCAACGCAAGGGTGGGTTCCAGCGCCGGATCCGCCGTCGGTTCCAGCGCGATCAAATCCAGCGTCGTTGCGCCATCCTGCGCGGCCATGACATTCCAGGCAAAGTCGCCGGATGCAGGCGCTGCCAACTGCGCGGCCACGTCCGCTGCTGCTGCGCCTAGTGGCAGCAGCGGCGGTGACCCGATCTTGGCGATCGTCGCCTGTCCTGAGCTGGGGTTGAGCGCCAGCGCCGCCTGCCAGTTCTGGCGCGGCTCGTTCGTCAGCAGCAGCGGCGTACTGAACGCTGCACCGATGCTGGCTTGCCGCGCCAGCGCCACCTGCCCCAGCCAAAGATGTTCGCCTGGATTGCCAAAGCGTCGGAAGGTCAGCAGCGTTTCGCCATCGGCGGCGCTGACCAGGCGCGGGCGTTCAGCGTAGACGGGTGCACCGCGTTCGCCGGGCGCCGGCTGTGCGCTGCGCACCGAACCATCCGACATCGTCACCACTGCCACCCACAGCCGCGCACGATTGCTGAGCGGCCCGATGTCGGTCTGCCCGTCGCCATCCTTGCCGCGCACCAGGAACGCCAGCGCAGCATGCTCCGGGTCGGACACGCTGAGCGCAACGGTCGGCGAATCCGCGCGGCGCGTCTGTTCGCCCAGCAGCGTGGCGCCCCAGGCGCCGGCGTTGTAGGTGGCAAATGCCAGGCGGCGGTCATCGTTCGTGTTGGGATCGCCGTCGCCGTCATAGCTCCAGACCAGCGCACGGCGCGCAATCTGCCCGCCGGCCGGGTCAACGATGGCGATGCGTGCTGCGCTCACCTGCGCGTTCATGCCGCTGGTGGCTGCGCCGAGCAACAGCATGGCGCTCCATCCGCCCGCACTTGAACCGGCGATCGGCGTCCATTCGCGCACGGCGATGCGCTGATCAGTGCGCGTGGCGAGGTCGCCGTCGGTGTCGCGCGTCCAAGCCAGCGTCGCGCCGAGCACGTCGCCCGCCAGCGCAGGCCGGCCATCGCCTACGGCGTCGTCTGTGAGCGCAGCCGGCGCACCCCACGCGCTGCCGTCCCATGTGGCGACCATGATCTCCTGCTGCTGGAGCACCGCGCCCACATCGCCGACCGTGGGTGTTCCGGCGCTGCGCGGCAGCTTATTCTGCACCCAGGCCACCATCGGTGTGTGCATGCTCCCAGCAAATGCTGCCACCGGATCGCTGACGCTGCGCGTGCCATCCGTGATGGCGACCGGCGCCGACCAGGCGTCGCTGCCCGCCGGCTTGAAGCGCGCCATGATGCGCGGGGCAGGTGTCGCACCGCCGGCGTCCTCGACGTAGACCATGAGCATCCGCCCGGTTGGATCACTCGCCACGGCGGGCGCTTCTAGCGTAGCTGTAGCGGTCGTTTGGGCAGCGCGGGCTTCCTCGACCGCTGCCAGCATTGCCTGCGCGTTACAGCCGCCGGGGACGTGCTCATTGATGATCGCCTCATCGAGCATCGTCCACGACCAGAAGAGGAAGCGCCCCTTGAGGATCAGCCGCACAAAGATCGAGAGACAGGGGTCATCGAACCAGACCGGCGGATCGGCGTCCAGGTTCAGCTTGAGCGGCAGCGCCAACGACAGTCCTGGCTGCACCGTCCCCTCGGCGCCGGCAATACCAAAGAGAATGTCGACGGCGATGCTCAGCCCAAGCCACGCCGTTACCGACGGACGCACCTCCGCCTCGACGCCCGGTTTGAGCGGCTGGATCACAGCCGAGAACGAGACGTCACCGCCCACGCCGATCGAGATGCTGGCGCGCACGAGCACCCACGGTGGCACGGCAACCAGGGGGCCGCCAAAGATGGTCAGCTCCTGGCGGAAAGTAGCCAGGCTGAACGATGGTGTTTGATGTGTGACCGCAGCCAAATCCTGCGGTTTGATCCACTGAGCAAGCAGCTTGCCGCCTGGGTCCAGTTCGACTCGCTTGTTGAAGACGTCGATGCTCATCAGCCGCGCATACGCCTGGGCATCGAGCGCGCCGAACCACAACCCGCCGTCCAGGTAGAGCCAGCCATCGACATAAACACCGGCGCCCAGGCGGTTTTCGAGTACACCGATCAGCGGCAGCGAAGGTGTGTCGAGCTTCGCCGGCAGCAGCCCGCCTGCGTTCGGGATCCATCCCATGAAGTGATAGGCTTTGATGGTCGTGTCCCACACGGTCACGGCGCCAGGCTGGAACTTGGGACTCTTCATCGGGTCGGCGATCACCTGGATGGTGCGGGAGGTCACGCACTGCTGCACGCCGTTGACGACAGGTACGGCTATCAACTTTGTTTGTCCAGGCGTCAATTGACCCACGTTATACTGGAGTCGCCACGGTTTGGCAGTAGCTGAGCCGATCAGCACGGGCGCGGCGCGGTCATTCTGAAGATAGTACTCGACGCGCTCGACGGTGGCATTGTTTCTGCGCTGTACATACGCCTCGAAATCAACGTTCAGCGTTACGCCGGCTATGTAGATGCCGAAATCGTAGGTGGCGCCAGGCTTGGGCTTGGGCATCGGCCCCTTGTACGCACCCACGAACATCGCTTTTTGGATCACCGACAGCGTGTCGAGATCGACGATGCCGTCACTGTTCAGATGCGACGGGCTGCCCGCAAGCTGTGCAACTTTGGCATCGGTGGTAAGGAGGCAGGGCGTGCCATCCAGATTCTGCTCGCCGGTTGGGTTGACGAACCGTGCTTCGGTCTGCCTGCCAGGGTAGACCACGATGTCGTCGACGCGCACAAACTGCGAGAAACTGCCTTCGACCACGCCCTGGTAGAGACCCGGCGTCACATTGCTCAGTTGAAACGCACCGTTGCTGGCAAGCGGCGCGCTGGCGACAACCTGCCCGGCGCGGTTGAGCAGGTGAAAGGTTGCCCCTGCGCCCGCGCTGCCCACCGGCGCCTGTCCGGCAACGCTGCCAGCGGATGGCGCCACGACGGTGAACGCAGTGCAGGTGAAGCGGGCGTTGGGCGTGCCGGTCACTGTGGCGCACACCTGGGCCGACCCGGTCGGCGCGTCGAGCGGCACATTGACCGGCGCCGTGTAGCTGCCGCCGGCAACGGCGGCGATGGTTGCACTTACGGTCTGTTCGCCCGCGCCGTAAATCCATACGACGCGCACGCTGCCTCCTGCGCCGGCTTGCCCCGACACCGTGACCGCCTGCCCGATAGCGCCGCTGGTCGGGCTGACGCTGATCGTCGCCGTGGGCGCAGTGGCAGGCAGCGGCGCGGGCAGCGTTGTTGGTGCATTGCCTGCCGCCGCAACGTGCGCCGGTAGTAGTGTGGCTGCCAGCATCCCACACAGCGTAAGGATGATGACCGCAGAGTGAACGATGCGTCGCATTATGTTGTCTTGCTCCTTTACTCTTTGATCGCACTTGCTATCAGGCGCCCCAGTGCCGTCAATCCATCGTCGTTCGGTCGATCGCCGATGGCGACGACCAGTGCTGCTTTGTCGCCGAGCCTGACCCAAAGCTGACGCGCGTCAGCGCCGTCGGTGAAGTAGGCGGCGCGGCCGATCCCGCTGATCGGAGCGGCTTGTGGCTGCTGGTCGTAAGCCGCAGCGGGCAGCAGCGCCACGTAGGCAAAACGGGCGGCGCCCTGGCTGTCGGCGCCGGCGTCATACTGGCAGCCGCTGCTGGCGCTGGCGTCACCGTAGGTGAAGCGCTGCGGTGCACCGGTCAGCTTTGCGTCCAATGCCGCCTCGACCGCCGCCAGCGGGATCGCCCGGCACAGATCGACCTTGCTCAAATCGGCGGTCAACGTGAGCGGCGGCATTGTGACGGCATCCGCGCGCGGTGTGGCGGCTTGATTTGTGCAAGCGGTCACGGTCAGCGTTACCAGCATCAACACAGTCAGCAGAAAACGATGGTATGACATGACGATTCGCTCCTCGACACACGATTCAATCGATGATGCACAGCATCGCGCACCTTTGCTTGCATCGGGTCACGCGCGGCGCTACAATCAGCGTGACAAGATGACGACTGAAGCCGGGAATCTCTCGTTTGGATACTGGGTGCGCTGCCGCCGCATGGCGTTCGACCTGACGCAGGCTGAATTGGGCAGTCGCGCCGGCGCCAGCGCGGCCATGATCCGCAAAATCGAGGCGGACGAGCGCCGTCCCTCGCGTGAGCTGGCGGAGATGCTGGCGGACGTCTTTGCGTTGACGGGCGTCGAACGCGAAGCATTTCTGCGCGCCGCCCGCCAGCCTGTCGCTGTGGAAGCGCTGCCCGCCACGCCGCCGGCGTTGCTGCCGCGGTCGCCACTGCCCACCGCGCCCAACAATCTGCCTGCCCCGCTCACCTCTTTTGTCGACCGCACCCAGGATCTGCCCGCTATTGTCAAGCTGCTTCAACGCAGCGACGTGCGGCTGGTCACGCTGATCGGGCCGCCCGGCGTCGGCAAGACGCGGCTCAGCCTGCGCGCAGCCGAGTTGCTGCTGGCAGACTTTCCCGATGGCGTCTGGTTTGTCGATCTGGCGCCGATCACGGCGCCGGACCTGGTGCTGGCGGCGATCGCACAGCAGTTCGGTGTGTGTACGGCGGCGGAGAATGCGCTGGCGCGGGAGGTGTGCGCTGCCGTCGGCAGCCAGCGCGTCCTGCTCGTGTTGGACAACTGCGAGCAGGTCATTGCTGCCGCGCCTGCGATTGGCGAACTGCTACGCGGCTGCAAGCGGCTGAAAGTGCTGGCGACCAGCCGCATCCCGCTGCATTTGTACGGCGAACACGAATATGCAGCGCCGCCCCTGTCCACACCGCCTGCCGATGCGCCGCCCGCCGCCTTGATGACCTATGAGGCAGTGGAGCTGTTCGTAGCGCGCGTCCGCCAGCATCAACCGTCGTTCACGGTGGACGCCGCCAACGCCGCCGACGTGCTCGTCATCGTGCGCAAATTGCAGGGCATCCCGCTGGCGATCGAACTCGCAGCGGCGACGTTGCGGCGTGAGACCCCGGCAAGCCTGGCGGCGTCGCTGCGCGCGACGGCAAACTGGGTGCGCACGATCCAGGCGACGGCGCGTGATCTGCCGCAGCGTCAGCGCACGTTGGCGGATGCCATTGCCTGGAGCTACGCTCTGCTCGAACCGGCGGAGCAGCGCTGTCTGCGCCGGCTGGGCGTCTTCGCAGGCAGCTTCACGCGGGAGGCTGCCGCCGCCATCTGCGCAGACGCAGACAGCGTTGCACGTCCGGAACAGGTGGCGGCGTGGCTGGAGAATCTGGCGGATCACAGCCTGATCGTGCGCGAACCGGGGCGCTGGCGGCTGCTCGAAATGATCCGCGAGTTTGCGCGCACGCAGATGGGCGAAGCCGAGTTTCACGCCGTGCAGGCGCAGCATGCCGACTACTTCCACCGCCTGGCGCCGCCGGCAGTGAGTGCACCTGCTGAGATGGAGGCGGACTATTACGATGATGTCGCCGCGCTGCGCTGGCTGATCGCTCAAGGCGATGCCGCCCGCGCGGTGGCGATGTGTACGTCCATGATCTGGTTCTGGGAGACGCGCGGCTATTTGCAGGAGGGGCAGTCGCTGGTGCGGCAGGTGCTGGCGCTGCCTGGGGACGTCGATGCCCAGCGCCGCATCGACTTGTTGTTTCACGCCGCGTCGCTCTTTTGGCAGGTGCATGACTTCGCCAGCGCGACGGCAATGACTGAACAGGCGATTGCGCACGCCAGTACACACGGCCTGTCGGGCGCGCTGCCCTCGCTCTACAATCTGCGCGGTCGCATTGCCATCGAAGCGGGCGCGCTCGACCAGGCCGAGGCGGCGCTGACGCAAAGTCTGTCGCTGGCGCAGCAGGTGGGCACGCTCAATCCGGGCTTTCCGGTGCTGCAGTTAGGGGAAGTCGCCTTTGCGCGCGGCGATCTGGCGGAGGCGGCACGCCGCTTCGACCAGGCCGATGCGCTGCTGCCCGGCGATGGTCTCCACCTGACGCGCGCCATGCTGCACACTGACCGCGCAGAGCTGGCGCTGGCGTGCGGAGATGCGGCGTCGGCGCGGCGCGAGCTGCTGCTGGCGCTGCCGCACGTGCGCACGCATGTGCGCCGCTTGCGCTACTGGCTGGTCACGGTTGCCGGGCTGCTGCTCGCCGACGCTGCGCCGGCGCCCCTGGCAGCCTTCGAGCTGCTGGCGGCTGAGGCGGCGCTGAGCCGGCAGGGCGCGCCGATCTCACCGCTCTACCAGCCGCTGCTCGTCCAGCGGTTGGCGCACGCCAAAACGCAGATCGACGCGGAGACCCAGGCCGCCCACTGGAACGCTGCCCAGCGCTGGACATGGCAGGAGGCGGCAGCCAAAGCAGAGGCGCTGCTGCTTGATCGGGTGGAGTCGCCAGCGGCCGCGGGGTTTATGTCTAGCGTCGCCCCTCGCCCTTCACAGCGCCCGTCACGCCGGAGGCGATGACCTACGCGTCGCCCTTCCCCCCTCACAGCGCACGTCACGCCGGAGGCGATGACCTGCGCGTCGCCCCTCGCTCCTCTCAGCGCACGTCACGCCGGAGGCGATGACCTATGCGTCGTCCCTCGCCTTTCACAGCGCACGTCACGCCGGAGGCGATGACCTACGCGTCGCCCCTCGCCCCTCTCAGCGCCCGTCACGCCGGAGGCGATGACCTACGCGTCGCCCCTCGCTCCTCTCAGCGCACGTCACGCCGGAGGCGATGACCTACGCGTCGTCCCTCGCTCCTCATTTGTAGCACTTTTTGTAGCACACAGGTGCTGTTACGCGTGATCGCGCTGTGTTTTCATGGACGGCGACAGCGAATGAACCTTGTCGCCCGCCCACGAGGGAACGGCGCAAGGGTGACAAAGAAGACGGAGAGGGCGGAATCATGCGTACGAAACTCAACCATCGTCATTTCCAGGCTTTGCTGGCGGGCGTCGTGACCCTGGCGCTGCTGTTCGGCATGTTGCCCGGACGCGCGCTGGCGCAACCACCGGCGCCGCTGGCAACGGGCCGTGTGCTGCTGGTCGGCATGCAGTTGCAGCCCGCACCGGAGTTTCAGGTCGTGCCCAAAAATCAGGGGACGAGCGTGCCGGTCAACCTGGTCGCGCCTGGCGAAACCAACGGCGCCGCACCTGCCTTTCCTGCCGGTACAGTCGTGCTGGGCGAACTGCGCGGACCAGCGCTGGGTCAGCCCGTGACACTGAGCACACCGCCCGGCGGCGCCTTCTCGATTCCGCCGCTGCCGCTCACCGGCCTCTACACCATCGACGACATCCGCCTCGTCAGCAATGGCGAGGTTTTGCTGTTGGGCAATCCTTCCTCGGTGCGCATCGAGGTGATCGACCGTGTGCTGGTCTCACAGGTCACCTCACGCCCGCTCACCGCCGAGGAGATCAAGGAACGCGGCATCGTCATCGACCAGAGCAACTACCAGGTCGTCAACTTCACCATCGGCCTGGGGCTGCAAAACGAGCAGGTCAAAGTCGAGCTGCCGATGATCATGCCGTCGGGGCCGGGTGCGTCCTTTGGCGTTGGCGTGCCGGCGCGCCCGCTCAGCGGTCTCTCGCCTGCCGCGCCGCCAGAGGTGGTGCTGCCGACGCTGCGCACCGCCTTTGGCACGCCCAACGTCAGCATCAGCGGCTTTTCGCTCAATATCCCGGACGACCCAGAGCGCAAGCTGCCGCGCCTGGCGACGCCGCTGCCCGGCGTCGTCATCATTCCCGGCAACATCGCCTATCTCAACCAATTCTTCAGCGTAATCCTGAAGGTCTCCAACGTCGCGCCGGGCTACGCCAACCTGGAGGTGCGCGACCTGCGCGCCGAGATCGTCTTGCCGGGCGGGCGCGACACCGTCTACGGCACCGGCGACGACCCGCTGCGCCCGGCGCGCACCGGCAACCCGCCCGCCGACGATCCCGCCATCAAGCCAATCCGCACGGCAGGCCCGGATGGTCAGCCCGGCACCGCCGATGACATCGACGTGCTGGCGCCGCAGCAGAGCGGCGACGCCGAGTACCTGGTCGAAGGACGCCGCGAAGGTGTGCATGTCGTCGATCTGAAGATCACCGGCACGCTCTACGGTCTGCCGGGCGGTCCCGTGCCGGTCGAGGGCCGCGCGCAAGGCGTGGTCGAAGTCCGCAACCCAACCTTCGCCCTCACCTTCAACCACCCGGCCACCGTCAGCGCCGGCGAGGAGTACGACCTGCTCGTGACGCTGACCAACGTCTCGTCGACGCCAGCAAACTTTGCCAGCATCAACCTCCTGCCCCGTTCGGTGGCGGGCGCGGTGCTCCTGTCCGCGCCGACGCAGTCCATCGAGACCATCGCCGCCGGCGATTCAGCCACCGTCGCGTTCCGGCTGCTGGCGCAAAAGACCGGCGCCGTCACCGCCAACTCGCTGGCTTCGGACGGCGTGCCCGGCAAGTTCGACCTGCGCACCGCCGTCGGCGAGCTGGGCATCCCCATGTCCCCCTCGACCCTGGCGCTGCCGCCCGCCACCCGCAACACGCCCAAAACGCTCAACGATGCCGCGCTGGCGCTGCTCAACCAGGCGCTGGCGCTGGCGACCGCCCCCGTGCCGCCCGCCGGTCTGCTGCCGATTGGGCGCAGCGTCGTCATGGAACAGGCGACCAGCCTGGCCGGCGCGGGCCAGCGCATCGGTCTCTTCGAGCCGGTTCCCGACGCCGCCCGCGACCTGGCGCTCGATTTCCTGGGCAACAACTTCACGCGGCTGGCGGAACGCGTCCCCGCCAACCAGGTGCGCATGCTCGAACGCGACTATGAAGGCTTCGACCAGCTCCTGCGCCAGTCGCGGCGCGGCCTCGCCTTGCAGGATGCCCTGGGCACGATCTGGGGAACCGCCGTCCAGAGCAGCACCGTGCTTGCCTTCCAGCAGGATTTTGCCGAAGCCGCCGCCTCGCGCCCGCGCCATCTCTCTGTCGTCACCGGACAGGAGCATGGACCGGCGCCGGTCGTGCTCAGCCTGACCGACGCGGCGGGACGCTTGTTGGGGCAGCCTGCACCCGGCGCCGCCATCACGCGCACCATTCCCTACGGCGGCTTCTTCACGCTCGCCGCAACTGATTCATTGCAGAGCCAGATGGCGCTCGTCGCCGTGCCGCGCGACGGCGACCACGTTGTCGATCTCGTCGGCACCGCGGCTGGCAGCTTCGACCTGGGGCTGGTCATCCCCAGCGTGGGCGGACTGCGCCAGGTGACCTTCAACGATGCGCCGATGCAGCCCGGCGGCCGCGCCCGCCTGCTCTTCATCGTCGGCGGCGCCAACACCAGCCTGGCGCTCCTGCTCGACCTTGACGGCGACGGCCTCGTGGATCAGCAGCTTGCGCCCACCACCAACCAGCCCATCGCCGACCGTGCCCCGCGCCCGATCAGCGCCGTGCAGCTCTACACCGGCAAGAAGGACGACGGCACAAAATACGGTCAGGTCGTCGGCGTGCTCTTCAGCGAAGAGGTGACGGCGGCGTCGGTGCAGGATATCCAGGACATCGTCGTCACCAACTTTGCCGTCGATGCCAACCAGGTGCGCGGCACCAAGCTTCAGCCCGACCGCCGCGTCGTGCTGATGGCGCTGCGCGATGGCGTCGGGCCCTACATCACGCGCACAATGACCATCTCCGGCGTGGTGGACATCCAGGGCGTGACAATGCAGCCTGCCGTGCAGACGCTCCCGCTGCGCCCAACCATCGAGCCGGGCGCGTCGCTGGCGGGCACAGTGCGCCGCGCCGACGGCACGCCGATCCCCTTTGCGCACATTCAGCTTTCGCAGATCGAGTTTGACGCCAACGATGAACGCTACTGGGAGGTCGTTTCGGTCAAGACCACCGACGAACAGGGGCGCTTCACCTACGACTACATCCGCTTCCGCGACTACAAGATCGACGCCCTCGACGCCGAGACCCGCGCCTTCAACACCGCCGTCGGTCGTCCCCAATTCCTCGACCAGGCGATCAACATCGATGTCGTGATGGTGGGTGCGGGCGCCATTGCTGGCGTCGTGCAGAACAGCGCCGGTCAGCCGCTCGCCAACGCCTACGTGCGCTTCAAGAGCCTGGACGCGCGTGTGACGCCGGGCGCCGACACCTTCTTCGCCGAGACCGACGCCAACGGCGCCTTTGCGGTCGGCGGCATCCCGGTCGGCACAGTTGCCATCGACGCCGTGCACAGCGCCTCGCGCAGCCAGACCCGCGCGTTGACGCGCGTTCCTGCCGCCGGCGCGGTCGTCACCGAAACGTTGACGCTGCTGCCGGTCGATAGCCCGCTCGCCTTTGGCAATCTGCAGGGGCAGGTCTTCCGCCCTGACGGTGTGACGCCTGCCGCCAATGTCACCGTCTACAGTTCGCTGGGCGGCTACACCGTCACCGACGCGGCGGGTTTCTACCGTATCGAAGGCGCGCCGGTCGGCGCGGTCTTCCTGCGCGCCATCGACCAGGAAGCCTACGAAACCGGCGACATCAAAACCTCCGTGACGCCCTCGCAGACAACAACCGCCAACATCCTCCTGCGCGGCGGCACGGGCGCCGTGCGCGGCATCGTGCGCGAGGCGAACGGCGCGCCCGCCGTCGGCGTCAAGATTGCGGGGGGACCGCAGCTCGTCACCACCGACGCCAACGGCGCCTTTGCGTTGAGCGGCGTGCCCATCGGCAACGTGCAGCTCATAGCCATTGACGAGACGCTGGGGCGCACGGTGAATGCGGGCGGCGCGCTCAACCAGGCTGGCGACGAGCTGGTGCTGACCATCGTGCTGCCGGCGAAAGGCGTGATCACCGGGCGCGTACGTCAGGCGGATGGTCGCCCCGCCGCCAATGTCAAGGTCATCGCCTTTGGCGCGCAGATCAACAAGACCTTCACCAACGCACAGGGTGAATATCGCTTCGAGAACATGAACGCTGGCGACTACACGGTCAGCGCCTTCTTCAACGACTTCTCCGACGGCAACCTTGCGCAGGCGAAGCTCGTCTTTCACAACCAAACGCAGGTCGTCAACATCGACTTCCGCGGACGCGGGCGCGCCATCACCGGCATCGTCTACGACGACGACGGCGTCACCCCGCTCGGCGCGCGCGTCGGTCTCACGGAATGGGTCGCCAAGATCGGCACGCTCTCCCCGCCGGAAAACCCCCTCTGTCTGCCGTCGATGGATTTGGGCGGCGGGCAGAAGCTGGAGCTGCCGCCCTGCGAGGATGTGCTGGTCGGCTTCCAGCAAGTGCAGCGCAACCGCATCGTCAACAGCGACCCGTCATCCGGCCTCTTCACCTTCACCTCGCCCTTTGTGGGAACCTTCATCGTCGAAGCCGCCAATCCCTTTGCACCGCAGGTCGTTGCGGCGGAGGGCGAAATTCCTTCGCTCAACGCCACCGCCTCGGTCACGCTGAGCCTGCTGGCGACCGGCGTCATCACCGGCACGGTCTATCAGCCCGATGGCGTCACACCGGTCGGGCGCGATGTGATGGTCACCTTCGACGGCGGCTATCTGGGCGATGTCACCGTCGTCACCGACGAGAACGGACGCTACAGCTTCCCGCTTGTCAATCCCGGCGGTTTCCGTATCGTCGCCGAAGATCAGGTCAGCGGGCTGATTGGCTCTAGCACCGGCGGGGTGCAGGTCGGTCAGACGGTCAACGTCCCCGTGCGCCTGCTGCGCGAGGGCAGTGTCGTCGTCAACGTCGTAGGCCCGGATGGCCCGGTGAATGCGGCGCGCGTCACGCTCGACCAGGGCGGGTATCCGTCATTGCGGCGCAGCGGCGTCACCAACGCTGCGGGCGTCGTCACCTTCCAGGGCGGCGACTTTGTGCGCGAAGGCAACTTCAGCGTGCAGGCGTATGATTCTGCCACCGGCATTGCGGGCAGCGTCGGCGGCAGCGTGCCTGGCGTGGGCGCCAGCGTGGACGGGCGCACCGTTGTCACCGTCACGCTTAGCAACGCCACCGGCACGGTGACAGCGCGCTTCCTGCGTGGGGATGGCGTCACGCCGATCCCGAACGCACAGATCACCTTCCGCGGCGCCGGGCGCGAACTCTTCAGCCAGAGCGACGCCCAGGGACGCGTCACCTTCCAGGGTGTCCTGCTCGGCGCCTTCAGCCTCGACGCCTACGACCCCGTCACCTCGCGCACAGGGCGCACCACCGGTGAGCTGACCCTGCTCAACCGCACCTTCACCGGCGACATCGTCGAGCAGCCCTTGGGTCGCGTCACCGGTCGCGTACTGTTGACGCCCGACAACACGCCCATCGCCGCCGCGCCGGTCCGCCTCAGCGCGCAGGGCTTCAGCCTGGACACCGTGACAGGACCCGACGGCGCGTTCACCTTCCCAGCCGCGCCGGCGGGCAATTTCACACTCTGGGCGACCGAGCCAGCTTCGGGGCGTCAGGTCTCCGCCACCGGCGTCATCACCGACGAGGGTCAACAGGTCGCCCTCAACCTCAATTTCGCTAAAATCGAACGCGGGCGCGTCGAAGGTACAGTGCGTCTGGCGAACGGCCAGCCCGCCACACTCGGCGTGGTCACGCTCAACCCGGGCGGGCGCACCACCACCCTCGACGCCAACGGTCGCTACCTCTTCGACAATGCACCGGTCGGCGCAGTCGAGGTGCGCCTGCGCATGCCCGACAACAGCAACGGCGCCGACGCCAGCGGGCGCGTCGCCTTCGACGGCGACGTCGAAGTGCTCGATCTGCAATACCTGGGCACGGGCGCCATCACCGGCGTCGTGCGCAACGCCGCGCAGCAGCCGGTTGGCTTCGCCACCGTCACCCTCGTGCGCGACACCTTCCAGCCGGTCAGCGTCAACCGCACCGTACAGGCGGACGCCAGCGGGCGCTTCACCGTCACCAATCTCCTGGTGGGCGCGTACAGCGCCACCGCGCGGCAAGCCGTCACCAACCTCGGCGGCGCCGCGTCGGGTCTGCTCAGCGAGAACAACGCCACGCTCGCGCTGACCATCACCCTGCAGGAGGCGGGCAGCATCACCGGCCGCGTCCTGCGTGAGGATGGCGTCACGCCCGCGCCGCGCATGGCGCTGATCCTGCGCCAGGGCGGCGTCGAGCGTTTTGGCGCCACCGCCGAAGATGGAACCTTTACCTTCAGCGACCTGCCGCTGGCAACCTACGCCCTGGCGATCTCCGACCCACTTGGCGCCGGCATCGCCCAGGCCACGGCGACCGTCGCTGCCCAGGGACAGGTGGTCAATCTCGGCGATCTGCGCCTCGACGACGCACCGCCGGCTGTGGCTGCGATCTCGCCCGCCAACGGCGCCAGTGCTCTCGAACTCGACACGCGCATCGTCGTGACCTTCACCGAGCCGGTGCGCACCAGCACCGTGACCCCCGCCAACCTGCCGGTCACCGCTGGCGGCGCAGCCGTCACCGGCGCGTGGACCCTCAACCCCCCGCGCACCGTCGCCACCTTCACAGCAAGCCAGCTTTACCGTGATTTCACCACCATCAGCGTGCGCGTGCGCACCGGCGTGCAGGATGATGTGGGACGCAGCCTGGCACGCGAGGCGTCGGCTTCGTTCGCCACTGCCGACCGCACGCCGCCTGCGATCACCAGCCGCAGCCCCCTCAGCGGCGCCTTCAACGTCGCATTGACCACGCCGATCCGCCTGACGCTCTCCGAAGCGGTCAATCCAGCGGCGGTGAGCGAGCCTGCGATCCGCGCCTTCCTCAACAACCAGGAGGTGACGGGCACGATCACCTACTTGCAGGCGAACACCGTCCTGCTCTTCACACCCGCCGCACCGTGGACGGCGAACAGCAGCGTGCGCGTCGAGATCGCTGCGCTGCCGGACAGCAGCGGCAACGCGCTGCCCGCCCAGCGTTACAGCTTCGACACGCTCGACCTCATCTTCCCGGTCGTACAGGCGCTCACCGCACCCAACGGCACCACCGTGCTGGCGGGCGACACCGCGCGCATCGTCGCCGAGGTGGGTCAACAGAACGACATCGACTACGTGGAATTCCTGGTCGACGGCCAGTCGCGCAGCATCGACGACAGCGCGCCCTACAGCTACGACGCGCCGATCCCAGCGCACGCGTCCGGCGCCTTCACCGTCGCCGCGCGCGCCGTGGATCGCGCCGGCAACGTCGGCGTTGTATCGACGCTGCCGCTGACCGTGCAGAACGACACGCGCCCGCAGATCGCCATCAGCCAGCCGCTTTCCGGCACAGCCGTGGCGACGGGCAGCCGCATCACCGTGACCGTGGCAGCGGCGGATGATCGCGGTCTCGCGCAAATCTTCTTCCAAGCCAGCGGCGCCGCGTCGGCGGCGGGCAATCTGCTCATCACGCCCACGGTGACGACGCGACAGGCGGAGTTCGTAGTGAACGTGCCTGCGAACGCCACACCGGGCAGCCGCATCGAGCTGCGCGCCAGCGCCACCGACACGCGCGGCCAGATCAGCGACGCCGCAACCGGCGCGCTTGTGGTCAGCGACGCCACCGCCCCCGTCGTCGCCATTGCCGCGCCGCCCGCAAATACGCCGGTCACGCCGGGCGCGCTGCTGCCGGTGACCGTCACCGCCAGTGACAACGGCGCCGTCGCCAGCGTGCAGCTGCGCGCCAGCGGCGCCGCCAGCTTCGACGCCACGCAGCCCGTCACACCAACTGCAGCGTCCGCCGTCGTCGCCTTCCACGTGCCGATCAACGCCGACGCCCGCCCCAGCGAGACGCTCGTGCTCGTGGCGCAGGCGCAGGACGCCGCCGGCAACGCGGCGACGCCGGTCACGTTGACGCTGCCGGTGCGCGATGCAATTGCGCCCGGCGTGGTTGTCACGCTCACCAGCGGCGCCGAGGCGCTGCCCGGCAGCGTCGTCACCTTCACCGTCGCCGCCACAGACGACACCGCCATCGCCCGCCTCGGCTTCGAGGCGACCGGCAGCATCCCGCCGACCGGCAGCCGCCCGCTCAATCCGGCCACCGCGAGCGCGTCGGCGGTCTTCACCACCGCGATCCCGGCCACGGCGCTGGCGGGTGAGACGATCACCGTCACCGGCGTGGCGACCGACACGCTGGGCAACCTGGGCCGCGCCGCGCCCGTGCTCGTGACCGTGGTCACCGACACGGCGCCGACGGCAGCGCTCGCGGCGATCAATGGCTGCCAACTGAGCAGCGCAGCGTGTGAGCTTGCCGTCGTCAAGGGCGCCAGCTTCACTGTCACCGTGACCGGCGCCGACCAAACCGGCGTCACCACCCTGCGGCTGCGCACCACCGGCGCCGTGGCCAGCGTGCAAAGCGTGACCCTCTCGCCCACAGTCGCAGCATCGGCGATCTTCACGGTCAGCGTGCCCAACAGCGTCGCGCACAACAGCCCGCTCACGCTCACCGCAGAAGCGGTGGACACGCACAGTCAGAGCGCGTCCACCAGCCTGCGCGTCACCGTGCTCGACCGCACCCCGCCCACCATCAGCATCAACAGCCCCGCCTGGTACGACCAGCTCACCCCCGGCGTTGGCTTTGCGCTGCAGACTGGCGCCAGCGACAACAGCGCGGTGGCGCGCCTCCACCTGACTGCGACCGGCGCGCTCACGCTGACCGCAAGTCAGACCGTCTCGCCGCCGTTGAGCACAGCTTTCAACAGCTTCGCGCTCACCGTGCCGGTCGAAGCGACTGCGCGCGAGGTGGTCACCTTCACCGTCGTGGCGGAAGACATCGCCGGCAACTTCTCGGCGCCGGTGGTGCGCCAGCACGCCCTGCGCGACATCCGCCCGCCGCAGGTCAGCATCACCACCGCCGTCACCGAAGTCTTGCCGGGCGCCAGCTTCATCGCCGCCGTCGAAGGCAGTGACGAGATCGGCGTGAACTGGCTCGGCTTGCAGGTGACGGGCGCGCTGGATACCAGCTACGGCCGCTGGGTTACCGTGCAGTCGCCGGTCTCCACGACCTTTACCGTGCAGGTTCCTGCCAACGCCACACCCGGCGCCGCAATCGTCCTGATCGGGCTGGCGCGCGATGGCGCCGGCAACCAGGGCGCATCGACGCCGCTCACCGTCACAGTGGGCACGCCGCAAAGCTCGGTGACAGGCACGGTGACGCGCTTCGGCAGCCGCGCACCGGTGGCGAATGCCCTGGTCGAGCTGAGCGCAGACAGCGGCTTCTACACCGCCACCACCGACCTCAACGGCGTCTACCGCGTGCTCGACCCGGTCGTCGGCGGCGTCCATGCGTTGGCGACGGACACTGTCAGCGGCGAGCGCGGCATTGCCATCAGCAACGTAGCGCCGGGCCAGACCACGGCGACGCTCATCGACATCGCCATCTCGCAGCGGCCCCTTGTCACCGTCACCCAGCCACTCCGCGGCGCCACGCTGATCCAGGGCAGCAGCGTGACGACGGTCGTCGACGCCAGCGACGACAACGGGCTGGACTTTGTCGAACTGCTGCTCAACGGCGTGTCGATCGGCGGGCGCAGTATCTTCGGCAGCAACCGGCCGCCCTTCAGTTTCACCTTCGTCGCGCCCTTCACCGACGTCATCACACTGACGGCGCAGGCGACGGACGCCGACGCCAACCTCGGCGTCAGCGCAGCCATCACCTTCACCCTCATCCCCGACCCATTGACGACCGTGCGCGGCGTCGTCGTGGACGCCAACGACCAGCCGGTGGCTGGCGTCCTCGTCAGCGCACCGGGCGGGCGCAGCGCACTGAGCGCCAGCGACGGCAGCTTCGTCATCACTGAGACGCCGACCATCGACGGCGCCATCGTCGTCAGCGCACGCGGCGAGGTCAACGGCGTTGTGCAGCGGGGACAGTCCGCGCCGCAGCCGCCGGTGGCGGGCAGCGAGACCAACGTGGGGCAGATTCGCATCGCGCCCAACAAGGTGTGGGACGGCGACGCCGGCGACGGCTTGTGGATGACGCCTGCCAACTGGAACAACAACACCTTACCCGGCGCCGACGACGATGTCTACATCCCGGCGGGGGAGACGGTGCGCTACACAACCTACTACTACATCGTGCGCAGCCTGCGCAGCGACGGCCAGCTTACAGTCGAAAGCGGTCAGCTCTACGTGACCGAGGATATGGTCGTGCGCAACCACCTGACGCAGGGCAGCGCCGCCACCATCAACGCCACCGGCGACATCACCGTCACCGGCGTCTTCACCTGGAGCGGCGGCACACTCAGCGGCGCCGGGCGCACCGTGACGCAAGGCGGCCTCGTGCTCGACGGCGGCTTCCATCGCCTGAGCGGGCGCACGCTGATCAACAGCGCCAACGGCGCATGGACGGCGGGCGACATCGGCATGGAAAGCGGCGCCAGCCTGGTCAACCCGGCAGGCAGCGTTCTCACGGTGGAAGCCGCGGCGCGCCTCTATCACTACTTCGGTCTTGGCGCTGCGCCGCAGTTCCAGAATCAGGGCGAGCTGGTGAAGCGCGGGGCCGGTGCGGCGGTGTTGGACGTGCGCACGACCAATGACGGTGCGCTGCGCATCGAGGCGGGCGCACTCGCCATCGAAGCGCCGCTGGCGCACAACGGCAGCCTCGATGTAGCCGCCGACGCCACGCTGAGCTTTGCCAACGGCGCCAACGGCACCATCCTGGCCGCCGGTTCAAGCGTGCGCGGCGCGGGCAACGTGCAGTTGGCGGAATGGGCGTGGATCGGCGGCGCGGCGGTGATCGAAGTGCGCGGCGAATTCACCATCGGCGGCGAAACGCTGCTGCGTGATGGCCCGGTGCTCATCGCCGAGGGCGCCACCTTCTCGACCGCCCGGCTCCTGCTGGACAGCGGCCAGTTGCGCGTGCAGGCGCCGATCACCGTCACCGACGTGCTGACCTGGAACGCCGCGAGTCTGACCGGCGCGGGCAGCACCTACGTCGCCAACCGCATCGAGCTGCTGCCAAACCTGCGTGAACTCAACGGCGGCCACCGCCTGATCAACGCCGGCGCGGCGACATGGCGCGGCACGTTACACGGTCTCAATGGCGCCGTGTGGGAGAACCTGCCCGGCGCCACCATCGACCTGATCGACGCCGCCAACAACGAGCCGTTCCGCTACGGCGTGCAGCCAGCCATCCTCAACGCCGGCGTGATCCGCAAAGTGACGCCGGCAACGACGGCGGTGCTGCGCACGACGATCACCAACACCGGCGTCATCGACGTGCTCGCCGGTGTGCTGGCCGTCGAAGGCGCCACCACGACGGCGGGCAGCCTGCAGGTGCAGCACGGCGCTACGTTCCACTTCGTCAACGGCGCCTTTGCCCACAGCGTCACCGCCAGCGGCATCATCACCAACAACGGCGCCATCCTCTACAACGGCTCTGGCGTCGGCGCGCTCACCCTGGCCGGGCGCATCACCGGCGCTGGCAGCCTGCAGGTCGATGGCGGCGCGGTCAACGTCACCCGCGGCGCCGTCATCGAAAACCTGGGCGCGCCCCTGCGCATCACCAACGGCACGGTCACGCTTGCCAGCGGCGCGGGCGCAACACTGGGCGGGCTGGTGCAGAGCGCGGGCGTGCTCCAGGGCAGCGACGCCATCACCGTCACCGGCGCCATCACCTGGACCGGCGGCGCCATCCAGGATCAGGGCACGTTGGTCGCCACAGGCCCAACGACCCTGGGCAACGGCGTCATGGTGCTCAACGCGCGGCGCATCACACTGAACCGCGCATCGACCTGGCAGGGTGGTGTGATTCAGGCTTCCAACGGCGCCGGCATCACTGTGGCGAACGGGGCCACGCTGGCGGTCACGGGCGACAGCTTCTTCGACCATTACAACAGCGCCGGCGCAGCCCCGTCGCTGCTCATCGACGGCGCACTGAGCGTCGATGCGACGGCGGTCAATGGGCCGGCCTTCGAGATCGAGGGCGTCTACATCAACAACGGCGCCAGCAACTTCCTGCGCGGCCAAACGGTGCTCTACAACCTCACCACGCAGCGCGGCGCCATCACGGTGCAGGCAAATGGCGTCCTGGAAAACCACGGCGTCTTCACCGCCGAGGTCGGTTCGTCGATCGGCGGTCTGGGCGTCTACCGCCAGCAGAGCGGGACGACCACCGTCGCCGGCGCATGGAACCATCCGGGCGTCACGCAGATCAACAGCGGCGCCTTCGCCGGTCTCAGCAGCGCCACGCTGACCCCCGCCGCGCTGGTGATGACGAGCGGCGTCCTCACGACCAGCAGCGACATCACCGTGACGCAGGTCTTCACCTGGAACGCAGGCACGCAGAGCGGCGCGGGTCGCACGCTTGTCGTCGGACAACTGGCGATGGTCGCCGGGCAGCCTGGCTTCGACACGGTGCGCAGCCTTGACGGGCGCACACTGCTCGTGGCAAGTACGGCGCACTGGAACGCTGGCTGGCTGCGCGGCTACAACGGCGCACAGATGCACATCCTGCCTGGCGCCAGCCTCGACCTGCAGGCAGCCGGCACGCTGGAGCACTACAACAGCATCGGCGCGCGGCCCACGCTACGCAACGAGGGGCTGCTGCTGCGCTCTGGCGCCGGCGAACTCTTCGTCGATTGGATACTAGACAATCGCAGCGAGGTGCGCGTCGACGGCGGCATCCTCAACCTGCGGCGCGGCGGCGAAAGCCAGGGCGTGCTGACGGCGAATCCGGCCGGCGTGCTGCGCTTCGCCTCCACCTACACGCTGACGGCCAGCTCGGCCGTGCAGGGCGCCGGCGTCTTCAACGTGGCGACATCCGCCGCAGTCAGCGTGCAGGGCGTCTATGCCATCGACGGCGTGACCTCGATCAACGGCGGCGCGCTCACCTTCGAGCCGACGGCGACAGTCCTCAGCCTGGGCAATCGCCTGGTTGTGGGCGGCGGCGTGATCACGCTGCGCAGCGGCGAGGCGCTCAGCGTGCCAACCTACCAACACGGCCCCGGCGAGCTGGTCGCCGACGACACCCTCACCGTCACCGGTGTAATCACCTGGACCGAAGGCACACTGCGCGGTGCGGGTCGCCTGGTGCTGCAGAATACGGGCGCCATCACCGGTGCGCCCAACAAAATTCTCAACAACTTCCGGATCGACAACGCCGGGACGCTGGTGTGGAGCGGCGGCGCCCTCTTTGGCAACGCCGGCGCGGTCATCACCAACCTGCCCGGCGCCACCTTCGACATCCGTTCCGCGGCGAACATGAACCCCAACCCGACGGCGTGGAGCTTCGTCAACCAGGGTGCGGTGATCAAGTCGAGCGGCGGCGTCAGCTACATCGCGCCAGCGTTCACCAATGCCGGTCTGCTCAGCGTCGTCACCGGCACGCTGCAACTGGCGGGCGGCGGCGCTTCGACGGGTCAGATTGCGGTTGACGCAGGCGCCACGGTCGAGATGCGCACCACTACGTACACGCTGGCGGCAGGCAGCAGCGTGCAGGGCGCCGGGAGGATGCTCTTCGCCACCAACGCCCTGGTCGAAAGCCAGTACGCCGTAACGGGCATCACCGAAGTCAGCGGCGGCGCTGCCGTCACCTTTGCGCCCACGGCGACGCTCACCACGCTCGGCGGGTCCGTCGTGGTCGCGGTGGGCGACCTGGTGCTCAACAGCGGTGAGGCGGTCACGCTGCCCAACCTGACGCTCAACAGCGGCTTCATCAGCGGCAGCGACGCCATCACCGTCACCGCTGCCTTCACCTGGAACAGCGGCACGCTGCGCGGCAGCAGCCCGATCGTCGTCACCGCACCGACAAACCTGGCAACGACCGGCACGAAGGTGCTGCGCGAACGCCGGCTGGAAAATCGCAGCAACCTGGTCTGGAGCGGTGGCGCCTTCTTCGTCGCCAACGGCGCGCTGATTCACAACCAGCCCGGCGCCACCTTCGACATCCGCACCGACGCGCAGTTCACCTACGACGGGACGATCCTGCCGCAGGTGCTCAACGAGGGGACACTGCTCAAATCCGCCGGTGCGCTGGAGCAGACTGTCTACGGCGTGATCACCAACACCGGCACGATCCAGGTGGTGACCGGCACGCTCTTCCTGCGCAACAGCTTCGTGCAGACCGCCGGCGTGACGGCGCTGGAGGGCGGCGCCCTGCGCAGCGCCGCGGCGCTCCAAGTGCAGGGCGGCGTCCTGCGCGGGCGCGGTCTCATCAACGGCGACCTGACCAACAGCGCCACCGTCGATCTGGAGCCGCTGGGCGCGGCGTTGCAGGTAAGCGGACGTTACACACAACTGCCGTCGGGCAACCTGGTGCTCGGTCTGCAATCCGCCGACCCGGTGGCAGGCTTCGACCGGCTGCAGATCGGTGGGCAGGCGGTGCTGAGCGGCACGCTGACCCTCGAACGCCCCACCGGCTACACACCGGCGAACGGCGAGAGCTTCGCAGTCGTGACCTTTGCGTCGCGCAGCGGTCAGTTCACCACCATCGATGGGCTTGACCTGGGCAATGGCGCAGCCTTGACGCCTGTCTACAGCGCAACCAACCTGACCCTGCAGGCGCCGACAGGACAGGGCGGCAACGTCAACCTGCTGACGCTGACCGACGGTATGGGCATGCGCTACGCTGTGGACTGCCAGGCGCAGGTCACGGCAGCAGCGCCCGTCATCGGCGTGGCGGCGGAAGGCGCAAGTCTGGCGCCGGTGGCGCAGCTCTACGCACTGACGGTCAATGGCGCCGCCTTCCCGTGCGTCGAACCGGCGCAGGTGCGGGCTGCGGCGGCGGAACAGATCGTCTACGGGCCGCTGCTGATCGGCGGCGTGCAGGTGACGCGGCAGGTCTACGTGCCGGCCACGGGCAACTTCGTGCGCACGATCGAGGCGTTGACCAACCCGACCGACGCCGCGCAAAGTGTCACGGTTGCCGTGAGCGGACGCCTGGCGAACGGCGCCGCGCTGCGGATGCTGCGCGCCCCAGCCGCCGACGCCGCCTACGCGCTGGTGGATGGCGGCGATGGGCAGCCGGTGCTGGCGCATGTCTTCGGACGCAGCGGCGCCCGGCTCCTGCCCGAGGCGAGCTTCGCTGACGGCGCGACGGACTTCGCCTATCGCTGGCCCGCCATCACGTTGCAGCCGGGCGAGACGCTCTTCCTGATGTACGTGACTGCGCACTGGCCCGCAGGCGACATTGCCGATGCCGCAGCCCAGGCGCAGGCGCTGAGCACGCTGACGGACGCCGCCGTGGTCGCCGACCTGAGCGCAGAGTTGACGACGCAGCTCGCCAACTTTGCACCGGCGCCGGTGGAGACGCCCGTCATGCAGCACTGGCTCTACCTGCCGGCGGTGCAGAACCAGGTCGTGACCGATGTGAGCGGCGCGGTCGATGCGCCGCCCACGCCGGTCGATGTCACGCCGTCCCCGACGCCGACGCCGGTGGAGCCGACGCCAGAGGTCACACCGGAAGCCACGCCGGAAGCCACACCGGAGGTCACGCCGGATGCGACCGAAGCAGCGAGCGCGCCGACGGCAGAGGCGACGCTCACGCCCACCGCTACGGAGGCGGTCGTCGCACCCGAAGTCACGCCGGATGGCGCAGAAACAACGGAACCAACAGCGGAGATCACACCGACGCCAGCAATCGCCACGATCGTGACGCCAACGGGCGAGGTGCTGTCAGAGTAGGCGCAGTGGCAAGCAACCTTCCCGGAAGCTCGCAGCTTCCGGGAAGGTGTTCCTGAAGGAGAAGTGCAACGATGAACACTCACAACCGACCTGTTACGGCGAGGGCAATGACCCATCCCGCCACGCATGTGCGCCCCAATGTGACAACGCTGTTGACAGCACTGCTGGCGGCGCTGCTCGTGCTGGTGCACATCCTGCCCGCAGCGGCGCAGACCAAGCCAGCAACGCCAGTCACGGCGCCGGCTTCTGCGCCGGTGGTGCGCTACATCGGCATGACGAGCGGCGGCGTCGGCGCTCCGTTTGTGCTGCGGGCGCGGGTGCGTGATGCGCTCACGGGCGTCCCGCTGCCCGGCGCGCCGGTGATCTTCACCCTGGGTGACGCCCGCTTTGAGACGGTCGCCGACGCCACGGGCGTGGCTGAACAAGTCACGACGCTGACGCCTGAACTGGCCGGGGCGACCGTCACGGCGCGTTACGGCGGTGATATGCCAGCGGAGAATGGTCTGCTGGCGCTGGCGACCGCAGACGTTGGCGACGCCATGAGCGCCGCCAACGTCACTGCGGCCGCGCTCACGCCGGCAAGCCTGGCGGCGACGCTGACGCCGGGGCAGAGCATTGTCGAGAACAAGCTGGCGACGCTGCCCGCAGCCGCGCAGGCGGCGGGTGACATCGTCTTCGCCTTCGACACGACCGCCAGCATGGGCTTCTCCCTGCCTGCCACGCAAGGGTTGGCGGAGGACATCATGGCGGCGCTCACGGCGGACGGGCTGGATGTGCGCTTTGGCGCCACCGCCTTTCAGGATTACGCCGGCGCCTTTCCGAGCGCCTTTGGCTATCCCGCTGCAGCGTACGGAGCGGCGGGCAGCTATCCACACGTGCGCGTGCAGCCGTTGTCGGCGGACACGGCGGCAGTCGCCACCGCCATCTACGCCTTGCAGGCAGCGAGCAACGACGATCCAGGCGACCCGCCTGGCAGCTACAGCCGCGCGCTCTACGAAACCGTCGCCGAACTGACGCCAGCGGGCGCCGACCCGACGTCCGGCGCGCTGGGCTATCGTCCAGGCGCGCGGCGCATGGTGGCGCTCTTTGGCGACGACCTGCCACACGACAACGACCTCAACCAGGGCGTGCCCAACACCAGCGGCGTCTACAGCACCGGCGGCGATCCAGGGCGCGACGGCGTGCTCCAGGAGACGAGCAACCCGGCAGCCATCGGCGTGGGCAACGACGACCTGGACTGGCAGAACGTGCTGGCGACGATGCAGAGCAACGGCGTCGCCTTGCTCAGCTACGATCTCAACCCGTTCACTACCGACTACTGGAACACTTGGGCGGCGGCGACCGGTGGTGAGCATCTGTTTGACTATGACGGCATGGTGGCGGCGCTGCGCGGGCGGCTGCAGAGCCAATCTACGGCGACAAGCGTCACGCTGCGCGCCAGCGCCGGGTTCGAAAGCTGGGTCAGCATCCAGCCAGCGAGCTACGCCAACGTGGCGCTGCCCGCATCGCTGCCCTTCAGCGTGACGATCACGCCGCCGGTGGGTACAGCGCCCGGCGTCTACAACTTCCGCGTCGAACTGCTCAACGGCGCGCGCGTCGAAGCCTGGCAGAGTGTGGCGATCACCGTGCCCGGCGCCGCCAACCGCGCGCCGACGGCGGTCAACGACAGCGTCAGCGTGGACGAGGACAGCATCGACAATGTGCTGGCGGTGCTGGCGAACGACAACGACATCGACGGCGACAGCCTGAGCGTGACCGCAGTGACGCAGCCTGCCAACGGCAGCGTGACGCTGG
>CZCA01000286.1_pt1 | contig 107578 bp, 121 predicted proteins | sample 591981 | NCBI WGS metagenome assembly CZCA01 (sample SAMEA3556810, study PRJEB10932) | anaerobic digester metagenome | reverse complement strand
CAATGCTTTCATTAGATGTATTATTCATTTGGCTCATCTTTTATCAAAACTCCTTGTACCAAGTATCTAGAGGTGTCAATATCGCCCAAGCAGGTGCTTAATGTGATGATTTTATCATCCTCTGTTACGCTGGTTTCACGGGTATTTGTCATCATAGAATGGGTTGGTTTTTTGGCATAATCCAAATATTCCTTAAACACCTCTTTGTTATAAAAATCAAAGCTATTTATAAGATGTCTGTTGTCATATTCATATGCTGAAAAAATTTCATAGGTTAGGGTATGGGTTGACGTATATACGTAAATATATGGGTTGTTGGTAAAAAAGTCCTCATCACGAAAGTTGTTTAGTTGCCTGAACATTGAACCATTTAGCATATTGTGACCGTATAACACCGTGTTAGGGTCAGAAAAATCCTTTTTATTGCTTTTCTCACTGTATATGCAGCCAGCGAAAGCCCAATCACCGTACATATTATGGTCTAAATAATAGGAATCACTATCCGCTGATTGTGCTATAGGGTAGTCAATCATTGTGTTAGGTACACGTATCCATGCGTACAGATCTGGGTTGATTTCTTTTAGCTTGGTAAAATTAATATCACCGTTTTCCTCTGTTACATCTGTAGGTGCAATGTTGTCTAAAGGTGCGTCTGAGGTATCACCGTAGGTGGAAGGTTGTGTAGCTGTTTCAGCGGGTGGATTAGTAGGTTTGAAGTTTTTGTATTCGTTTCCAGCTGTATATTGGCTGTATAAGTCCCAGCATAAATACCCAGCTCCAATAATAGCACCTAGTATAGCTACTACTAATATTACCCACCATACCTTTTTTACGTTATTACCAGCTTTTTTTTTCACGATAAATCACCCCTGTAAAGTAAGTTTATATCTTTAATAAACGAAACACCCCCGCATTCCTGACGGAATAACGGGGGATAGAATATACGTTTTTTTAAGTGCGTATGTACAATTACTTGTTAGAAATGCGATTCTTCGCAACAAGTGCTATACCACCGCAAGCAATAACTGCCAAGCCAGCAAACAACAAAGCTTCAGTTGTTCCTGTGCTAGGTGAAGTGGAAGAACCGTTATTACCGTTACTGCCATTACCACTGCCACCGTTACCACCGCTGCCGTTGCTGTTATCACTATTACTGCCACTGCTGCTGCCACCGCCACTGCTGTCACTGCTGCTGCCAGAAGAATCTGGGTTTACACCAGTTCCAGGCTGTGTTGGTGAAGTAGGACCAGTTGGACTAGGAATAAAGTCAGCCGCAGATGCTGAACAAACAGAAAAAATCATAACAATCATAGCCATAATTGTAATAGCTATCTTTTTCATTTCGTTACCTCCTCTAACATACCTTTTAAAATATTAGTTGGCTTCTTAATATCACATGGATAAAACACACCAAGATAATTTACTTAGTCATTATATCATCCTAAAACAAGATTGTAAAGTAATTTTATGAATTACCAGAAAAAAATATGACATAATATAACAATTATGTGTATTGGGGATATGATTATATGAACAAACATAAACGTGAATATAAAACATTTTATCAATATTATATTAGTTGTTGTCAGTAAGAGGATAATGGTTCTAGCGATGTGTGATATGTTAGGAGCTAAAAAAAGATACTAATTAAAGTGGAATTTAGATTGCCTATAATTGCTTTTTGTAGTAGAATATATTTGTATAAATTGGAGGTGGAATGACGATGGAACTAAATATGCAGGGCTTTAACTATAGCATAGCTGTCAGTGATGTTGAAAACCTTGATACACAAGCTTGCTCAAAAACTAGTATCACGGGTGGTTATGACGGCACCTATGGCGGAGGGTACAGCAGTTCCAACGTTTCCTCACAAATACGTAATACAAAATCTGATATGGGTGAACAATTACAGAAAATAGCAGAGAGTGACGGTGTACAGCTTGTCCAAACAGAGGGGTATTTTAACTTTGGGGCAGGTAAAGTCATAGGTAATGATGATATTATGCTATGCATACCTACGTCATTTAGCTTTTCAGAAAATATGTTTAATCAACAGATTATTGCGTACTCCTCAGATTGTGAAATCTCCACCTGTGACAAATCACCTGTGGAAATTTGGGTTGAACGTGTTCCTTTGCTTAAAAGAAAATTAATATGTGATTTTTTTCAAATGGAAATCACCAAGGCATATATGACAAACAGGATATATGCAGAAATGGTGGTGGATGGCAATACCGCTATACTTACAATGGAATATGGCAACAGGTCTTCTGTGATTGCCAGAGCTGCAATTTTACTACATAGTGGTATGTGTGAATTTAATATAAAAATTAAAGTTAACAGTAATTTTGTAAACACAGATAGTATTGTTTATAGAATATGTAATTCTATAAAATTCAGGAGAAGTGATGTATGATATTTGATTTGCCTACCTTGGTTTTTATTAGGGAATATATACAAAATCCAATTTTTAACATATTAATGCCACTGTTTAGTTTTATAGGTGAATATGGTATGATTTGGATATTGATTGGCGGTGCTTTAATATGTGGTAAAAAGTCAAGACCATATGGTATAATGCTTTTAATCGCCATTTCAGTTAGCTATGTATTAGGGGAAGTAATGCTAAAAAATATTGTTTGCAGGGTCAGACCGTGTAATGTGTTTACAGATGTTTCAATGATAGTAAAACGGCCTGACAGCTTTTCTTTTCCGTCGGGTCATTCTAGCTCTTCATTTTGTGCTAGTACAATTTTGCTACTGTATGATAAGCGTATCGGCATACCTGCGTTAGGGTTAGCAGGCTGTATAGCCTTTTCACGGCTGTATTTATTTGTTCATTATCCTACTGATGTATTGGCAGGAATATTACTAGGCATATCATGTGCCTTATTAACATACGTTGTGTACAAAAAATTCTTTTGGAAGGATAAAAATAGTCTGGTGTAAATACTATGGATATGCCAGACCTTAATGTAAAAGGAGGGGGCGGTATATATGAAACGCCATAAGTTTTTAGGTTCATGCTCTACTACTAGCGAAAAGTTTTGTGTTATGGGTGTTGATTTGTTTAAATATAATTGGACAACCATAGGGGATGTTGTTATAGTTCTAGATCCACAAACTAAGACACCAAAGAGCTTTTCAGCATATAAAATTGATTTAGGTGACAGAGCGATGATGTTTATTGCGGGTAAATTAGATGAAAATTATTGGGGCTTTTACGAATATAATCAATAAGGGTTATGTTTATGGGGTATATGTTAATGAAAAAGAAAAAACAGGAGGAAGTTTATGTTTGAACAGTTAAAGGTGGAGAATTTACTGGATATTAACCAGACTATTGCAAAGGAGTTGTTTGAGAATATTCAGTATCCGTGGCAGGCATTATCAAAGATTAGCGAATTTATCATGGCGGTTGGCCCTACATTACCAGAGGAAAAGTATGATAAAATAGGCAGGGATATTTGGGTAGCCAAAAGTGCCAACGTTGCACCATCAGCGTTCTTGAATGGCCCATTGATTATATGTGAAAGGGCAGAGGTTCGCCACTGTGCATTTATTAGAGGCAAGGCTATTGTGGGTGAGGGCTGTGTAGTAGGCAATTCTACAGAGCTAAAAGGCTCTATATTGTTTAATTGTGTTCAGGTGCCACACTATAACTATGTAGGTGATTCTATATTAGGCTATAAAGCACATACAGGGGCAGGTACTATTACATCCAATTTAAAATCAGATAAGCATAAAATCTCTATTAGCGTAGCTGGCGATAAGCTGGACACAGGGCTGAAAAAGCTAGGTGCAATTATTGGAGATAACGTTGAGGTTGGCTGTAACTCAGTTTTAAACCCAGGCAGCATAATAGGCAGAAACAGCAACATATATCCATTATCTATGGTTAGAGGCTTTGTGCCAAAGGACAGCATTTACAAACAGGCTGGTGAGGTAGTGGACAAAAGATAAATATTTAAACAAAACTTTTTATTATATTCCCCCCGCAAACGATGAAATATATTTGCGGGGGGATTGCTCTATATCAGGCTTAGCCAGTACCACTTAAAATTCTATTCCCTTTCGGGCAGGTGTGCCATTGTCGTATGGGTGACGTATTTTTTTGATTTCTGATACATAGTCAGCCAGATTTAAAAATTCTGTACTTACAAAATGTCCTGTTAGTATAAGCTCTGTGGTTTTAGGACATCGTTTTAAAAATTCAATTAGTGCATCTTTTGGTATAAAGCCAACATCTACAGCTGAGAATATTTCATCTAGGATTATCATATGATTATTACCTACGAATGAAGAAGCTGCCGTAAATTGCTTGTGTGCTTGTGCTTTAGCCAGTTCCTTTTCGCTTTCCGACATATTACATACAAATTTATAGCTTTCGCTACAGGCAGTTACTGTAATATTAGGGATGGCTTCTAATATTTTTCTCTCGCTGCTTTTGTTAGATTTTAAAAATTGAACAAACAGAACGTTTATTCCAGCACCAGCACCACGTACAGCCGAGCCTACAGCTAGGCTTGTTTTCCCTTTTCCGTTTCCGTAATATATGTGTATCATATAGTTGCCTTGTATAATGAAAACGCAGAACGTTCATTACCCTTTCTTTGAAAAATTAATAACACCTCTGTAAAATTAACATAAAAGCCGTGGATTGGTATTGTCATCTTGCAATTAGTTTATCACATATTTTCAAGTATATCAGAGTAAAATTTACAAATCAATAACAAAACGTCTATTGCAACAATTTATATTTGGTATTATAATTAATAAAATATATATGAAAAGGAATGGTCATAACAATGAATTACGATAAAAAAAGGAAATTGTTTATTAGAATAGTTGCTATTGTCTGTGCTGTGCTTATGATAGGCTCAGTTGTGTTAACTGCTGTAGTTATGAGATAACCCGTTAGAGGAAACTGCTATACATTATATATAGGCTTTTTTGATATAAAAATGTAGCTGGTAGGTATAGATTACAGATGTATGTACATAATATTGCATATGCTTGTGATAGCTATGGCAGTATAAAAGTATATTGTGCAATATTGCTATAAGTTTGCAATAAAGTCTGACAAAGTTCTACATAGACAAATGTGAACTATTCGTTGCGTTTGCCCTATATATATGTTAGAATAGTTCTTGCGTGACTGCGACAGATATGCGATGAAGCGGGAGGTTGCCACCTAGAGTGGGTTTTTCCGTGGAGTATGTCCGATTTTAAACCGGGCGACAGAAAATAATTGTTGAGTGTAAACACACTGGGGTTGCTGTGTGATTTTTTACAACTCAGACGCTTTTCGTCCATACCCGGGCTGACAATTTGTCAACTCGGTTTTTAAATGGGGATAGATGGAACACCCGGTAGGGTGTGACAATCTTGAGAGAAGGGTTGCCCGCCAACTAATATTTAAGGAGGCGATGAATGTGGCAGTCAAGGAAAAAATTAGAATAAGACTTAAGGGTTATGATCATCAGCTAGTTGATCAGTCTGCCGAGAGAATCGTACAGACAGCCAAGAGAACAGGCGCTAGAGTTTCTGGTCCTGTACCTCTACCAACAGAAAAGCAGATTATCACAATTCTACGTGCGGTTCATAAGTATAAGGACAGCCGTGAGCAGTTCGAAATCAGAACTCACAAAAGACTTATCGATATCCTAAGACCATCTAACAAGACGGTTGAGGCACTAATGAGCTTAGAGCTCCCTGCAGGCGTTGAAATAGAGATTAAGCTATAGTCTTTGTTTAAACCTACCAGCAGCTGGGGTCAAGTTGGCTAGACCAACCAATAACCTTATAGGAGGCATAATAAATGCAAAAGGCACTAATTGGTAAGAAGATTGGTATGACACAAATCTTCGACGAAGCTGGTAAAGTCGTACCAGTTACAGTTGTAGAAGCAGGACCTTGTGTTGTTTCTCAGAAAAAGACTGTAGAAAACGATGGATATGCATCAGTTCAGCTTGGTTATGGCGATTTAAAGCCACACAAGGTTACAAAGCCTATGAAGGGTCACTTTGATAAGGCTAACGTAGCACCAAAAAGAACATTGCGTGAATTCCGTTTTGATGACATTGAAGCTTACAATGTAGGCGACGTTATTAAAGCAGATGTTTTTGTAGCTGGTGACAAAATTGATGTTACTGGTACTAGCAAAGGTAAAGGCTTTGCCGGCGTTATTAAACGTTGGAACTTCCAAAGATTGAAGGAGACTCATGGTTCTGGCCCTTGTGCAAGAACAGGTGGCTCAATCGGTTCATGTTCTAGCCCATCCAGAGTATGGAAAGGCAAGAAAATGGCTGGTCATATGGGCGCTAAGAGATCTACAGTACAAAATCTACAGGTTGTTAAAGTCGATGTTGAAAACAATTTAATCGCTATTAAGGGCGCTGTTCCGGGTCCTAACGGCGGTACCGTAATGATTCACGACACCGTTAAGGCGTAAGGGAAGGAGGAGTTTAAATGCCTAATTTAGCAGTTTTAGATATGGCAGGTAAGGAAGTATCTACAATAGAGCTTTCAGATGCTATATTCGCAATCCAGCCAAACGCTGCTGTTATGCACCACATGGTAGTTAACTACCTAGCAAACCAGCGTCAGGGTACTCAGTCAACACTAACACGTTCTGAAGTTTCAGGTGGCGGCAGAAAGCCATGGAAACAAAAGGGCACAGGTCATGCAAGACAAGGCTCAACAAGAGCTCCACAGTGGAGACACGGTGGTATTGTATTTGCTCCAAAGCCTAGAGATTACAGCTATACTGTAAACAAGAAGGTTAGAAGACTGGCTATGAAATCAGCTTTTTCTGTTAAGGCAGCAGACAGCAATGTAATCGTTGTTGACAGCATTGCAACAGAAAGCTTTAGCACAAAGGCTATGGCTAATATGCTAAAAGCTATCGGTTCAGAGAAGAAGGCACTTATCGTTCTTCCAGAAGTTGATAAGAAAGTTATTAGTTCAGCTAGAAATATTCCAGGCGTTAAAACAGCTCAGGTTAACGAGTTAAACGTTTATGATATGCTAAACGCTGATAAGCTAATCATCGCTAAAGATGCAGTAGCAAAAATTCAGGAGGTGTACGCATAATGACAGCTCAAGATATTATAAAAAGACCTATTATCTCTGAAAAGAGCATGACAGGTGCAGTCGAGAAAAAGTACACATTTGAAGTTGCTAAATCAGCTAACAAAATTGAAATAGCAAAAGCTGTTGAAGAGCTATTCAAGGTACAGGTAGCTAACGTTAACACAGTAAGTGTTCGTGGCCGTCTACGCCGTCAGGGTAGAACTCAGGGTTACACACCAAGCTGGAAAAAAGCTTATGTAACATTGACAACAGACAGCAAAAATATTGAATTTTTTGAAGGCATGATGTAAGCCTGCCCAAAAATTTAGAATTAAAGACAGGCAGAATGTATGGGGAAGCCATTTCCCCGCAAAGCCATCATGAGGAGAGTGAAACCAAATGGCCATAAAAGTTTACAAACCGACCACAAACGCTAGACGTAATATGTCGGTAACAGATTATTCCGGTCTTTCAAAGGTTGCACCAGAAAAAAGCTTGCTTGCTCCAATTAAGAAAAACGCTGGACGCAACAGCTATGGTAGAATCACCGTTCGTCATAGAGGCGGCGGAAACCGTAGAAAGTACCGTATCATTGATTTCAAACGTAATAAGTTTGATGTACCAGGCACAGTAAAAACACTAGAGTACGATCCTAACCGTTCAGCCTTCATCGCACTTATCCAGTATGAGGATGGCGAAAAAAGCTATATTATAGCTCCTAACGGAGTAAAGGTTGGCGACGTAGTTATTTCAGGTGAAACTGCTGATATTAAACCTGGTAATGCATTACCACTTAACAACATCCCAACAGGTACATTCATTCATAATGTTGAGCTGTATCCTGGCAGAGGTGCTCAGCTAGCACGTTCAGCTGGTAACTTAGCTCAGTTAATGGCTAAGGAAAACGGCATGGCACTGCTAAGGCTGCCTTCTGGCGAGTTAAGAAATGTTCCAATTAGCTGTATGGCTACTATTGGACAGGTAAGTAATACTGACCATGAAAACGTTAAGCTCGGTAAAGCTGGTCGTAAGCGTAACTTGGGTTGGCGTCCAACAGTAAGAGGTTCTGTTATGAACCCTAACGACCATCCACACGGTGGTGGTGAAGGTAAGAGCCCAATCGGTCGTCCAGGTCCTGTTACTCCTTGGGGTAAACCAACACTTGGTTACAAGACTAGAAAGAAGCACAACCGTTCAGATAAATATATCGTAAAACGTAGAAACGGTAAGTAATAGGCATACAGAAAGGAGCTTATGAACAATGGGCAGAAGCATTAAAAAGGGTCCTTATGTACAGCCTGTACTACTTAAGAGGGTCCAAGAGATGACAGCAGCAGGCGAACAGAAGATTCTAAAAACTTGGAGCAGATCTTCAACAATATTCCCTGACTTTGTCGGTCACACATTTGCTGTCCACGACGGACGCAAGCACGTTCCAGTGTATGTTACTGAAGATATGGTAGGCCACAAGCTTGGAGAGTTTGCACCAACCAGAACTTACAGAGGACACGCTGGCTCTAAAACAACTAAGAAATAAGGCGGAAGGAGAAAATTAGCATGGCAGAATCAAGGGCTTATTTAAACTATGTCCGTATTTCACCTCGTAAGGTTCAGATTGTGCTTGATCTTATCAGAAACAAGCCAGTAGACCTTGCGATGGCTATTCTAAAGCACACTCCAAAGGCCGCTTGCGAGCCACTGGAAAAGTTGCTCAAGTCAGCTATGGCAAATGCTGAGAATAATCACAATATGGATGTATCAAATTTATACGTAGCAGAATGCTTCGTATGTCAGGGTCCGACCCTTAAGCGTATTCGACCAAGAGCACAGGGTCGTGCATTTAGAATAAACAAGCATACTTCGCACATTACCCTTGTGCTCAAAGAGAAAGAATAACGAGGAGGAGGTAGAGTAATGGGCCAGAAAATTAATCCACACGGTTTACGTGTAGGCGTTATTAAAGATTGGGACTCACGTTGGTTTGCTAAAAAGCAAGACTTCGGTGATACTCTTGTTGAGGACTACAACCTCCGCAAGGTCCTAAAAAAACAACTTAACGCTGCAGGCGTTCCTAAGATTGAAATCGAACGTGACGCTAGCAAAGTTAGAATTCATATTCATTGTGCTAAGCCAGGCGTTGTTATTGGTAAAGGTGGCAGTGAGATAGAGAAGCTTCGTGTACAGTGCGAAGCAATACTGAAAAAGCCTGTAAACATCAATGTAGTTGAGGTTAAGTCACCTGACTTAAATGCTCAGCTGGTTGCTGAAAGCATTGCTACACAGTTAGAAAACAGAATTTCTTTCCGTCGTGCAATGAAACAGTCAATCGGTCGTGCTATGAAATTTGGTGCTAAGGGTATCAAAATTCAGTGTTCAGGTCGTTTGGGCGGTGCAGAAATTGCTCGTTCAGAAACTTACCATGAGGGTACAATTCCTCTACAGACAATCAGAGCTGACATTGACTATGGTTTTGCAGAAGCTGCAACAACATATGGTCGTATCGGTGTAAAGGTTTGGCTGTATAGAGGCGAGGTTCTTCAAGACAACCGCAAGCCTCGTAGGGAAGGAGGCCGTAAATAATGCTGTTACCAAAGCGTGTTAAATATCGTAGAGTTCACAGAGGTCGTATGACCGGTAAGGCTTACCGTGGTAACAAAGTAACTTACGGTGACTTCGGTCTACAGGCATTAGAGCCATCTTGGATCACATCCAACCAAATTGAGGCAGCCCGTGTAGCTATGACACGTTACTGCAAAAGATTTGGTCAGGTATGGATTAAAATTTTTCCAGATAAGCCAGTTACACAGAAGCCTGCTGAAACTCGAATGGGTTCCGGTAAAGGTTCACCTGAATACTGGGTTGCTGTAGTAAAGCCAGGCAGAGTTATGTTTGAGCTAGGCGGCGTTTCAGAAGAAACTGCCAGAGAAGCTCTACGTTTGGCATCTAATAAGCTGCCAATCAAATGTAAGTTTGTTAAGAAAGCAGAAACGGAGGTTGAGCAATAATGAAAGCTTCTGAGCTAAGAGAATTAAATAACGAAGAGCTTGTATTAAAGCTAAAGAACCTTAAAGAGGAACTATTTAACCTGCGTTTTCAGTTGGCTATTAATCAACTAGATAACCCAATGAGAATTGGTGCTGTTAAAAAGGATATCGCAAGAGTCCAAACTGTTCTGAAGCAACAAGAGCTAGAAGACAGTGCTAACGCATAAGGGAGGAGGATTAAGCCATGAGCGATAGAAACATGAGAAAAACTGATGTCGGCAAGGTTGTAAGCGACAAAATGGATAAAACCATTGTTGTAGCCATTGAAAATAGAGTAAAGCATAAGCTTTACAGTAAAATCATGAAGCGTACAGTTAAGCTAAAGGTACACGATGAGAATAACCAGTGTGGCGTAGGCGACAGAGTACGCATTATGGAAACACGTCCTCTTTCTAAGGATAAGAGATGGCGCCTAGTTGAGATTATAGAAAAGGCTAAATAATTTATTTAGTGGCTTTGAGTAAAGGAGGAACGCACTGTGATACAACAGCAGACCTACCTCAAGGTTGCCGATAACACTGGCGCAAAAGAGTTAATGTGCATTCGTGTTCTCGGTGGTACAAGAAGGAGGTACGCCAACATTGGCGACGTAGTGGTAGCTTCAGTTAAAAAAGCAGCACCCGGTGGCGTTGTTAAGAAAGGCGAAGTAGTAAAAGCAGTTATCGTACGCTCTGCAAAGGGTGTGCGTCGTGATGATGGCACATATATTCGTTTCGACGAAAATGCAGCTGTTATTATAAAGGATGACAAGAACCCAAAGGGTACTCGTATTTTCGGACCAGTAGCAAGAGAACTTCGTGATAAAGATTATCTGAAGATCTTGAGCCTTGCTCCCGAAGTACTTTAATGGAGGTGTTCACTAATGATTAAAAAAGTTCATGTTAAAACTGGTGACACTGTTATCGTTTTAAGCGGTAAGAATAAAGGCAAAAAGGGCAAGGTAATGGCTGTTAGTCCAGCTGAGGGTAAGGTTATCGTTGAAAAGGTTAATATGGTATCTAAGCATATGAAGCCTAAGAAGATGGGCGACCCTAGCGGTATCGTAAAGGCTGAAGGTGCTATGTATGCATCTAAGGTTCAGATCGTATGCCCACGTTGTCACAAGCCAACCAGAATTGGCCACAAGCTGTATGAGGATGGCACTAAGGAACGCATTTGCAGAAAATGCGGAGAAGCGCTGTAAGGAGGAATAAGAAATGGCTAGACTTAAAGAATTTTACAAAAAAGAAGTCGCACCTGCACTTATGAATAAATTTTCTTACAAGAGCGTTATGCAGATTCCAAAGCTTGAAAAGATTGTTATTAATGTAGGTGCCGGCGAGGCAAAAGAGAACTCAAAGGTTATTGATGCTATTCTAACTGACCTATCAGCTATTACAGGTCAGAAGCCTTACACTTGTAAGGCTAAAAAATCAGTAGCTAACTTTAAGCTCCGTGAGGGTATGCCAATCGGTGCAAAGGTTACTCTTAGAGGCGAGAGAATGTACGAATTCCTTGACAGACTGTTTAATGTTGCACTACCAAGAGTTCGTGACTTCAGAGGAATTAATGCTAATTCATTTGATGGTCGTGGTAACTACAACATGGGTCTTAAGGAACAACTTATCTTCCCTGAGATTGACTATGATAAGATTGACAAGGTTAGAGGTATGGACATTTGTTTTGTTACTACAGCTAACACAGACGAGGAAGCTCGTGAGTTACTAACACTCATGGGTGCTCCATTTGCGAAATAAGGAGGGATTTTTGTGGCTAAAACATCAATGAAGGTTAAACAGCAAAGAACACCTAAATTCTCATCAAGAGAATATAGCAGATGCAAAATCTGCGGCAGGCCACACGCCTATCTTCGTAAATTTGGAGTTTGCCGTATATGTTTCAGAGAATTAGCCTATAAGGGCGAAATTCCTGGAGTAAAAAAGGCCAGCTGGTAAGCGAAGGAGGTTAATGTTATGCAGATTACTGATCCAATAGCAGACTTGCTTACTAGAATTCGTAATGCAAGCACTGCAAAGCATGACACTGTAGAGATTCCTGCTTCTAATATGAAAAAGGCTATTTGCCAAATTCTATTAGACGAAGGTTATGTAAAAAGCTTTACAGTTACAGAAGATGGTAAACAAGGCGTTATAAAGGTTACTTTAAAGTATGCCGGAAGCAAGCAGTCAGTTATTACTGGTTTGCGTAGAGTTTCTAAGCCAGGTTTACGTATATACAGCGATGTAGAGGATATGCCAAAGGTTATGAAAGGCCTAGGCGTAGCTATTATTTCAACTTCTAAGGGTGTCATGACAGATCGTCAGGCCCGTAAAGAAAATGTTGGTGGCGAAGTCCTTGCATTCGTATGGTAAGGAGGTGCGATTATGTCTCGAATTGGAAGAAAGCCTATAAATATTCCCGCTGGTGTTGATGTTTCTGTTGACAACAGTGTTGTTACAGTTAAAGGACCTAAGGGTACTCTTACTCAGAAAATTCATCATAACATGATAGTAGAAATTAATGATGGTATTATTGAGGTTAAAAGACCTAATGATGAGAAAGAGAACAAATCCTTGCACGGTTTAACACGTACTCTTATCGCTAACATGGTAGAGGGTGTAACAGAAGGCTTTAAAAAAGAGCTTGATGTAAACGGTGTTGGTTATCGTGTACAGAAAACTGGTAAAGACCTAGTTATGAACCTTGGTTTCTCTCATCAGGTAATTATGTCTGATAATGATGATATCACAATAGAGGTTCCTAACCCAAATAAAATTATAATCGTCGGCGCTGATAAGCAAAAGGTTGGTCAGTTTGCTGCCGAGGTTAGAGAAAAACGTCCACCAGAGCCTTACAAGGGCAAAGGTATCAAGTACGTTGATGAAGTTGTCCGCCGCAAGGAAGGTAAAGCCGGCAAGGGCGGCAAGAAGTAATTAAAGGGAGTGTATAACTATGGTAAATAAGGCCGATAAAAACCAGGCCCGTTTACACCGTCACAAGAGAGTGCGCGGTAAGATTAGTGGCACTGCACAGTGTCCACGTCTAAATGTATACCGCTCTACCAATAACATCTACGCCCAGTTGATCGATGATGTTAAGGGTGTTACCCTTGCTACAGCTTCAACATTGGACAAAGAAATTGCTGGTAATGGCGGAAACAAAGAAGCGGCTGCAAAGGTTGGCGAGCTTATCGCTAAACGTGCTGCTGACAAAGGAATAACCGACGTTGTCTTTGACCGTGGCGGTTATATTTATCACGGCCGTGTCAAGGAATTGGCCGAAGGTGCCCGTCAGGGCGGCCTCAAGTTCTAAGAAGGAGGAGGAATAAACTTTGGCTATAATTGACGCATCTACATTAGATTTAAAGGAACGCGTTGTAACAATCAACCGTGTTTCTAAAACAGTTAAAGGCGGACGTATCTTCAAGTTTGCTGCTTTAGTAGTAGTTGGAGATGGCAACGGCATCGTAGGCTTTGGTATTGGTAAAGCAGGCGAGGTTCCAGACGCTATCCGCAAGGGAATTGAGGACGCTAAGAAAAACCTGATGAAGGTTTCTCTTAGAGGTACAACAATTCCTCACGAAATCATCGGTGAGTTTGGTGCCGGCAGAGTTCTTATGAAGCCTGCTGCTCCTGGTACTGGTGTAATCGCTGGTGGTCCTGTACGTGCAGTTGTTGAGGCTGTAGGTATAAAGGACATTAGAACAAAGGCATTACGTTCTAACAATCCATGTAACGTAGTTCGTGCCACCCTAGCAGGTCTTGGCGCTCTACGTTCAGCTGAAGAAGTTGCCGCTATTCGTGGCAAATCAGTTAAAGAGATTTTTTAATAGGAGGGCAGCAAGATGGCACAAATTAAAATTAAGCTTGTTAAAAGTCTAATAGGCAGTAAAAAAGACCAAATTGCAACAGCCCAGGCTCTTGGTCTGAGAAAAATAGGTAACGAGACTACTCAGCCTGACAATCCTCAGACACAAGGTAAGGTTAATAAAATTATTCACCTTATCGAGGTTAGCGAAGCGTAAGCAAGGAGGTGCGAAAAATGAAGTTGCACGAACTTTCACCGGTAGCCGGTTCAAGGAAAGATACAAAGCGTATTGGACGTGGACACGGTTCAGGACAAGGTAAAACTGCTGGTAAAGGCCATAAAGGTCAAAAAGCTAGATCAGGCGGTGGCGTACGTCCAGGTTTTGAAGGCGGACAGATGCCTTTACAAAGACGTATTCCTAAAAGAGGTTTCAACAATATTTTTGCTAAAGAAATAGTAGCAATCAATGTTGGTAGCCTAAACAAGTTTGAAGACGGAACTGTAGTTGATACTATGGCTTTAGTTAACGCAGGACTTGTTAAAAATTCATTCGACGGTATTAAGATTCTCGGAAACGGTAATCTTACAAAGAAGTTAGAAGTTAAAGTTAACGCTTTCTCCGCTTCTGCTAAAGAGAAGATTGAGGCAGCAGGTGGAAAGGCAGAGGTGATCTAATGTTTAAAACCATTCAGAACGCCTGGAGAATACCAGAGCTTCGTAAGAAGATTCTGTTCACACTTCTAATCATCATCGTATTCAGAATAGGTTCAGTTATTCCTGTACCTTTTCTGGATATGGCGGCTCTGCAATCCGCCATGGGCGGCGTTGCTGATTCTGGTTCAATTTTTGCATATTTGGACACTCTGTCCGGCGGTGCTTTCTCAAACGCAACATTGTTTGCAATGAGTGTTACCCCGTACATCAACTCTTCAATTATCATTCAGCTTTTAACTGTTGCTATTCCTGCTCTTGAAAGATTATCCAAAGAGGGCGAGGAAGGTCGTAAAAAGCTGGGTACTATTACAAGATATACAACCGTTGGTCTTGGTCTTATACAAGGTATAGCTTATTATTTCTATTTATTTAACTCAAAAGTAGTTGTATTTAAAGATGGTTTTGATGCTATCTTCGCAGCGATTGTAATTATTTTGGTATTTACTGCTGGTACTGCATTAATGATGTGGTTAGGCGAGCAAATTAACCAGTTCGGCATTGGTAACGGTATCTCAATCCTATTGTTTGCAGGTATCGTAGCTAGAATGCCATTGATAATTACTCAGTTGAAGGGTTACATTGATATGGCTATGGAGGGTACAACACAGTACTTCTTCTTGGTTCCTTTATTTGTAATCTTGTTCTTGTTTGTAATTTGGGTTATCGTATTTATGTATGATGCAGAAAGACGTATCCCAATTCAATATGCAAAGAGAGTTGTTGGCAGAAAGATGTATGGCGGTCAAAGCAGCCATCTACCAATTAAAATTGGTATGGGCGGCGTTCTGCCGGTTATCTTTGCTAGCTCAATACTTTCTATCCCACGTACATTGGAGCTATTCTTCCCTAACATAGAAGGTTTCTGGAAGAGCTTTATAGATGCGTTCTCTACAAGTAGCTGGATATATGCTTTATTGTATTTCTTATTAATTATAATGTTTGCATATTTCTATACTACAATTCAGTATAATCCTATTGAAATGTCCAATAATCTTCGTCAGAACAATGGTACAATACCAGGTATTCGTCCTGGTAAGCCTACCACTGACTTTATCGCTAAAATTTTATCTAGAATTACTTTAATTGGTGCTTTGTTCCTAGCGTTCATAGCTTTGCTACCAATTATCTATGGCAATGTAACAGGTATGAGCAGTATGGCATTAGGCGGTACTTCAGTAATTATCCTTGTTGGTGTTGCTCTTGATACAGTTAAGCAGATGGAATCTCAGATGATGATGCGTCATTATAAAGGATTCTTAGATTAATTAATTAGCAAGGAGTAGAAGATTATGAATATTATTCTTTTAGGTGCACCTGGTGCTGGTAAGGGTACTCAGGCAGAGTTAATCTGTACGCACTTATCTATCCCAACTATTTCTACGGGTAATATTATCCGTGCAGCGTTGAAAAGCGGCACAGAAATGGGTTTAAAGGCAAAGTCCTTTATGGACGAGGGCAAGCTAGTTCCTGATGAAGTTGTAATTGGCATTATTAAGGAAAGACTTGCTGAGGACGATTGTGCAAATGGTTTTGTACTTGACGGCTTCCCAAGAACTATTCCACAGGCCGAGGCTCTGGATGCTATGGGCGTTGTTATTGATAAGGTAATTGATATTGAAGTACCTGATGAGAACATCGTTGCTAGAATGTCTGGACGCCGTGTCTGCGAAAAGTGCGGTGCTAGTTATCATTTGGTTTACAAAAAGCCAGAGAACGACGGCATTTGTAACTTATGTGCAGGTACCCTTGTTCAACGTAAGGATGACCATCCTGATACAGTTATGGCTCGTCTGGATGTATATCACAAAGAAACTGAACCACTGAAGGACTATTATTCAAAGCAGGGTAAGCTTGCTATTGTTGAAGGTCAAGAGGAAATTGCAGAGACATCTGCATTGGTTTTAAAAGAGATCGAGGCGTAAAATATGATCGTGCTAAAGACTTCCCGCGAGTTTTCAAAAATGCGAGATGCGGGCAGAATTTCAGCACAAGCACTTCAGGTTGCCGGTGAGGCAATTAAGCCGGGTGTTTCCACTTTGGAGATAGATACCGTGGTTCGCAAATTTATCGAGAAACAGGGAGCTGTTCCCTCGTTTCTCGGTTATGGCGGATTTCCAGCTAGTGCTTGTATTTCTGTAAATAACGTGGTTATCCATGGCATACCTCATAAAAGCCATATTTTAAAAGATGGCGACATTGTTAGTATTGACGTTGGTGCATATTATGAAGGTTTTCATGGCGATAATGCCTATACCTTCCCATGTGGCAAAATTTCTGCCGAAGCACAGGCTTTGCTTGATGCAACAAAAGAAAGTCTTTTTAAAGGCATTGAACAAGCCGTTGCAGGTAACAGAATTGGTGATATTGGCAATGCTGTTCAAAAGTATGTCGAAGCACGCAGTTACTCGGTGGTACGGGACTTTGTCGGCCATGGAGTAGGTGCGAAGCTACATGAAGATCCAAGCGTACCAAATTACGGTACACCGGGTAGAGGTGTACGCCTAATGCCTGGTATGACCATAGCCATAGAACCTATGGTTAACCAAGGCGGTCATGCTGTTAAGGTGCTTGACGACGACTGGACTACTGTAACAACAGACGGTAAATTGTCAGCACATTTTGAGCACAGCGTTGCAATTACGCCGGATGGTCCTGTAATTCTTACATTACCTGATTAATGAGGTGCTGTATGGAATTAGTTAAAGGACAAATCGTGCGATCTATTGCAGGACATGATAAAGGTGACTTTTTTATTGTCACAAACGTAGACGGTGCTTTTGCTACTATATGTGACGGAAAACACCGACCAGTGGAAAGACAAAAGAAAAAAAAGTTAATTCATTTAGCTGTAACTACAGTAATTGTAACAATGAGCTCAAACCAAACCAATCGTGAAATCAAAAAGCTTCTCAGACAATTTAAAGAGAACAAAAACATGATTTCTTAACATGAGGAGGTTAATAGTATGTCAAAACAGGATGTAATTGAAATCGAAGGTGTAGTAACCGAGGCGCTGCCTAACGCACAGTTTATGGTAGAGCTACCAAACGGTCATATAATTTTGGCTGTAATCTCAGGTAAGCTGAGAATGAATTTTATTAGAATATTGCCAGGTGATAAGGTAACGGTTGAAATGTCACCATATGATTTAACCCGTGGCCGTATAACATGGCGTAGTAAGTAAATAGCAGAGTATTATTGAAAGGAATGATTACTAGTGAAAGTCAGACCTTCTGTAAAGAAAATTTGTGAAAAATGCAAAGTAATCAAACGCAAAGGAAAAGTAATGGTTATCTGTGAAAATCCTAAGCATAAACAACGTCAGGGTTAAGGTAAAATAATTATCTTCATTCGACGAAATGTATTAATAAAAGTATAACGTATTTATTATAATTATGGAGGTGCAACTATGGCTCGTATAGCAGGTGTTGACTTACCAAGAGATAAGAGAGTTGAAATAGGCTTGTCTTATATCTTTGGTATTGGCCGTAAAACTGCAAGCGACATTATTGCTGCAACTGGTATTAACCCAGACACTCGTGTTAGAGATCTAACCGAGGACGAAGTTTCAAAGCTAAGAGAATATATCGATCATAACTGTCGTGTTGAGGGTGACCTTAGACGTGACGTAGCTTTTGATATTAAAAGACTTATTGAAATTGGTTGCTATCGTGGTGTTCGTCACCGTAAGGGTTTACCTGTAAGAGGTCAGCGTTCAAAGACTAACGCTCGTACTCGTAAGGGACCTAGAAAAACAATGGCAAACAAAAAGAAATAAGTAAGGAGGGAATAACCTATGGCAGCACCAAAGGGTAAAAAAACTGCAGTGCGTAGACGTCGTGAGCGTAAAAATGTTGAACGTGGCGCAGCTCATATTCAATCTACATTTAACAACACAATCGTTACAATTTCAGATACACAGGGTAACGCAATTTCTTGGGCTAGTGCCGGAGAGTTGGGTTTCAGAGGTTCTCGTAAATCTACTCCTTTCGCAGCTCAATCAGCAGCTGAAACGGCAGCTAAGGTTGCAATGGAGCACGGTATGAAATCCGTAGAAGTTTATGTAAAGGGACCGGGTGCAGGCAGAGAAGCTGCAATCCGTGCTTTACAGTCAGCTGGTCTTGAGGTTAACATGATTAAAGATGTTACTCCAATTCCTCATAACGGATGTCGTCCTCCAAAGAGAAGACGTGTATAGTAAATAGAGAAGGAGGAAAAAAACCTATGGCTAAGAATATGCAACCAATAGCAAAACGATGCAGAACACTTGGTTTATCTCCAGCAGTAATGGGATATTCTAAGAAAACTTCTAACAGAAACCCTAATGGTAACTCTAGAAGAAAGAAGAGCGAATATAGCCTTCAGTTAACAGAAAAACAAAAGGTTAAGTTTGTATATGGTATCATGGAGAAGCAGTTCAGAGCTTACTACGAAAAAGCCGCTAAGGCAGAGGGTAAGACTGGTGCAGTTCTACTAACAATTATTGAGCGTAGACTGGACAATGTAGTATTTAGATTAGGCCTTGCTACTACTAGACGTGAAGCTAGACAGCTTGTTAATCATGGTCACTTTACAGTTAACGGTACTCGTGTAGATATCCCATCTTTCCTTGTAAAAGCTGGCGATGTTATTGAAGTATGCGAAAAGAGCCGTTCAACTACAAGATTTAAGACAATTGCTGAGGGTCAAACTGCTTCTTATGCAGCACCAAAGTGGTTGGAAAAAGCTGAAAACCTACTAGGCGGTAAGGTAATTGCTCTACCACAGAGAGAAGACGTTGACTTCCCTGTTGAAGAACATCTTATTGTTGAGTTGTACTCCAAGTAATCCTTTTTTATTTATTATAGGTTTACACGCAGTGGCAGCACTGTCTGCCTAATGTTCAGGAGGAGGTTCGCTGATGATTGAAATAGAAAAGCCAAGAATCGAAACCGAAGAATTGTCGAACGACGGTAAACATGGTAAGTTTGTTGTAGAGCCACTGGAACGTGGCTTTGGCAACACTCTTGGTAATAGTTTAAGAAGAGTTTTACTTTCTTCACTTGAGGGTGTAGCTGTTAAATCCATTAAGATTGACGGTGTCCTTCATGAATTTTCAACCATTCCCGGAGTAAAAGAGGACGTAACAGAAATCGTCCTTAATATGAAAGGTCTTACTGCTAAGCTACATTGTAGCGGAGAAAAAACTGTAGAGATTAATGCTGAGGGTCCATGTGAGATTACAGCTGATTCTATTAGTTGCGACAGTGAGGTTGAGATTTTAAACCCTGATATGCATATTGCAACCTTAGGTGATGACGCTAAACTTTATATGGAGATTACTCTGGATAAGGGCAGAGGCTATGTACCAGCAGAGCGTAATAAACAACTTGCAGGCAACACAGTTATCGGCGTTTTACCTATAGATTCAATTTTTACACCTGTATTAAAGGTTAATTATACTGTTGAAAACACTCGTGTTGGTCAGATAACTGACTATGACAAGCTTACATTAGATGTATGGACAAACGGTGTTATCAACGCTCAGGAAGCTGTTTCATTGGCTGCTAAGGTTTTAACTGAACATCTTAACTTGTTCGTTGACTTGTCAGACAAGGGTCATAGCACAGAGATTATGGTTGAAAAAGACGACAAGGGTAAGGAAAAAGTTTTAGAGATGACCATCGAAGAGCTTGACCTGTCTGTACGTTCTTTCAACTGCCTGAAACGTGCAGGTATAAACACAGTTGAAGATTTGATTAACAAGACCGAGGACGACATGATGAAAGTTCGTAACCTTGGACGTAAGTCGCTGGAAGAGGTTGTATATAAACTCAACAGTTTGGGATTTACACTTCAGAAGGATGACGAATAATATATGAATCCTTTTGCAAATTACATGGTAAAGGAGTGAATTTTCAATGCCAGGAACAAGAAAATTAGGAAGAGCTACTGCTCATAGAACTGCAATGCTTAGAGCAATGGTAACTTTTCTTTTTGAAAACGGAAAGATTGAGACTACTGTAACTCGTGCTAAAGAGGTTAGCTCTCTAGCAGAGAAGATGATCACAATAGCTAAGGAAGAAAATCTTAACAATAAGCGTATGGTTATGTCTTTTGTTACTAAAGAAGACGTTACTTACAAGCTATTTAAGGATATTGCTCCAAAGTACGCTGATAAAAACGGCGGATATACTCGCATTACAAAGCTAGGACCTCGTCGTGGCGATGCTGCTGAGATGGCTATTATCGAGCTTATCTAATTACTTTATGTATCAATAAAGCTATGGCGGAGCCTTTAAAAGCTCCGCCTTTTGTATTCACATCCGCCCGTAGCGTAGCTGGATAACGCAACGGATTCCGATTCCGGAGATCGGAGGTTCAAATCCTCTCGGGCGGGCCAAAAAGATTGTCGATTTTGTTGACAATCTTTTTTATATATCTATTGATATGCTAATTGATTAATGATAAAGTTTAGACAAGATTATTTATATAATTGGAGGTATTAATGAAAGATTTAATTACAAAATACAATGCATTGACAGCAGAGGAATTTATCATACTTTGGGAGTCTGTATGGGGAGGTGGTCCAACAATTGAACAAACCAAACTTGCAATGAATCATACATTATTTAGAGTTTCTATTTATGATGGTGACAATGTAATAGCAATGGCAAGAATGATTGGTGATATGGGTCTTAATTATTATATTAAGGATGTTGTAGTAAAACCAGAGTATCAAAACAAAGGAATTGGAAGAATGCTTATTGAGGAAATGAAGACTTTTGTTAATGATAATGGTATTAAAGGAACAAATATTTTTGTAGAACTGTGCGCTATGCCTGATAAAATTCCCTTTTATGAGAAATTTGGCTTTAGTGCAAATGAGGCTCAAAGATTAAAATTAATGCACGAAGTTAAATGAAATTTGATTTAACCACACATTATAAGCATAATCTGACCCAAAAACTTCTGCCTCTTTTTCGTCAGGTGTTTACAATATGATAATTTCCAGTTCGCGTTGGAAGTGAATCGACTGGAAAATCGAGATTTATGAAGGATAGTGACTACGATTATGGAAAAAACATTTACTGAAATAAAACTTTTTAAAGTTAAACCAGATAAGATAGAACAATTTGAATCATTTGCTAAAAAAATGGAAAAAGAACAAAATAAGAAAAATGGATGTATTACTATAAAATACATGAAAAGGTTTTATACAATTGATGGAATTGAACTTGGTAATACACCTAGAGAACTTACCAGAATTGTAAAATGTGTAAAATATTATTCGGTTTGGGAGTTTGATAATAAAATTAATTATGGGAATGCAATAGCATGGTTTTTTGATTCTTATGCAAAAGACTTGTCAAAAATATTAATTGAACCATTTGATATAAATATAGGTAACTCTTTGTAATTACCGATGTTTTTAATAAATTCCTGTTTCCAGAGTACATTGTATGAGCATAATCTCACCCAAAGACTTCTGCATCTTTTTCGTCAGGTGTTTACAATATGATAAATGTTCTAAGAAAAAGGCAGCCTATTAATAGGCTGCCTTTTTCGCATATTAGTATGTAGAGTAACTGTAAATTACCCTTGCTGATTCAGCATTTGCTCACGCTTTATGGCGTTTTGTTTTTCTCTTTCCTTTGTCTGCAAATATGTGGATATTTGATTGTGGTCATATACCAGTAAATCTTCACAGCCAGCCAGAGTTTCGTTGTGGTGTCGCAGTTCATGAGCCAGAACCTTTCGCAGCTGTTCACGATATTGTTCATAGGGCAAGTAATCGTACAGCTTGTGGAAAGAGCCATAGTACAGCTTTATACAGCTGCCTATTGAGCTTCTGCAATATTCACCTAAAATATACAAATCGTTAGCAACAGCCTGTGGGTGAATTTTTGCCTGAGGCAACAGTATTATACCACCGCTTAGCTCCCTATAAAGATCGGTTGGCATGGCATCTGCAATTTCATCCAGTATGTCGTTAGTTTCGTCCATTGTATACATTAAAAGCACCACCTAAAGTATATGATTATTAATCTAAAAAGTCTTTTAGCTTTTTGCTGCGGCTTGGGTGTCTAAGCTTTCTTAATGCTTTAGCTTCTATCTGTCTAATACGTTCACGGGTAACGTTAAATTCCTTGCCAACCTCCTCTAGTGTGCGGGAACGTCCGTCACCTAAACCGAAACGCAGCATTAGTACCTTTTCTTCCCTAGGGGTTAGGGTGTCTAAAACCTGTGACAGCTGTTCCTTTAGCATTGTATGGGAGGCTGCGTCTGCTGGTGCAGGTGCATCATCATCAGGGATAAAGTCACCTAGATGGCTGTCCTCCTCTTCACCAATTGGTGTTTCCAAAGATACAGGCTCTTGTGCAACCCTCATGATTTCTCTAACCTTATCTACAGGCATATCCAGCTCTTCTGAAATTTCCTCTGCTGTAGGCTCGTGACCATTTGTATGCAGCAGCTGGCTGGAAACCTTTTTAACCTTATTAATAGTTTCTACCATATGAACAGGAATACGGATAGTTCTGGCTTGGTCAGCAATGGCACGAGTAATAGCTTGTCTAATCCACCATGTAGCATATGTGGAAAATTTAAATCCTTTTGTATAGTCAAATTTTTCAACAGCTTTAATAAGACCTAGGTTACCCTCCTGAATAAGGTCTAAAAACTGCATACCTCTGCCTAAATATCTTTTAGCAATGCTGACAACCAAACGCAGGTTAGCCTCTGAAAGACGTTTTTTAGCCGCTACATCACCCTTTGCAATACGGATAGCTAAATCAATTTCTTCCTCTGATGTAAGCAGTGGAACTCGTCCGATTTCTTTCAAATAAACCTTTACAGGATCGTCAATAGTAATACTATCAGATGGTGCTTCCTCCACAACTGTTGTGCCAGATGTAGGTGCCTGAGTAGCAATATCTACAATAGGTAAATCGTCAAAATCCTCAATGTCATCTACAATTTCTATTCCCATTGATTCTAAAGAATCGTAAAATTTTTCCAGAGCCTCAGGGTCAAAGTCTATCTCACCTATTGCATCTAAAATTTCTTTTGTACTTAGCTTTCCTTTAGATTTTCCTAACTCTGTTAATTCCTTAATAACTGTCTTTTTGTCGGGCTGTGCAATAATTGCCATATTATACCCATTCCTTTCCTTTGACTAATCATATATGTGAACGAATAAGCTTATTGTGAGTTTTTAGATTATATCTAAGTGCATCACTGCTTATTCTTTTTTAGGTTGTTTAAATACTTTGTAATATCCTCGTTAGTGGCTGTAACAGCCTGCTCCACGCTTATCTTATCATTCTCTGCTAAAATAACATTTATGTATTCCTGAGCAACATCTGCTGTAGATAGGTCTGTGGAATATTTGGAAATTATCCCTGCAATTTTACTTATTTCATCAGGGGAAAAGCCCTCTGAAATATCTATTAGCTGTGCAGAATGTCCAGAAAGCTCCCTATCTGTAACAGCTTTATATACACGTTTATTAAAATCAGTAATCATTTTTTCACAGGGTAGCTGGTTTACTGCCATTAATGCCATATCGGGGTTATTCATAAGATACGCTATTAGTGCTTCCTCGGCTCTGGCACATCGCAGGTTGTTGGCCTTTTGTGGATTTATCTTGTCATTTCTAGCGGACAGCTCGGTTTGCATAGCACGAAAATCCTTTGTTTCACGTTCTGCTTTACTGCGTTTAGCTAAACGGTGTACCTGTGCCATTATAGTTTCCTTCTGTACTCCTATTTCATCGCTTAGCTTACCAGCATATATTTCCTGTTCTATGGAGTTGTACAGGGTAGCCAGCAGCTTAGCCGCTTCCGATAGATATGCCACCTTTCCCTCAGATTGTGTTAGGTCATGCTGTAGCTTAATGCATTGCAGGCGGTAGTCTATATCATTACCGCTAGCTTCTATAAGCTGTTTAAATCTAGCAGGACCGCTGTCCTTATGAGATTTAATAAATTCGTCAGGGTCCTTAGCATCTGGTATGGTTAGTACCTTTATAAGTACACCGGCGTTTCGCAGCAATGATATTCCACGAGAGGCAGCCTTTTTACCAGCTTCGTCAGAGTCATAGGAAATAACCACCTCATCAGCGTAGCGTTTCATAAGGGTAGCCTGTTGTGGGGTTAATGCTGTGCCTAATGTAGCAACAGCATTGGTAAAACCAGCTTGGTGAAGGGCGATAACATCCATATAGCCCTCTGCCAGTATCAGCTGTCGTTTACCACTGTTTTTTGCCATGTTTAAAGCAAAAAGGTTGGTACTTTTTTTAAACACCAAGGTGTCTGATGTGTTTAAATATTTTGGCTTTTCGTCACTCATAATACGACCGCCAAAGGCAATCACATTGCCACGCAAATCAATAATAGGGAACATAACCCTGTTGAAAAATCTATCAATGGTTGCACCATTTTTGGATTTAAAGCCTAGATTGGCTTGAATTATCTCGTTATCTGTAAAACCTTTTTCCCTTAAGTGATTAGTAAGGGAAAAGCGAGAATCTAAGGAGTACCCCAAACCAAAATGCTTTATTGTTCGGTCTGTTAACCCTCTGTTGTGAAAATATGTCAGAGCGTTTTTACCATTAAGAGAGTACAGCTGTTTATGAAAATATCGTGCTGCCTCACGGTTTGCTTCGTATATTTTTCCACGCAGACGACCCATACCCTCATCATATGAGTTCTCAGGCATATGCATTCCAGCACGTTGGGCTAAAAATTTTACTGCCTCTATATAGTCCAAATTTTCTATTTTGCGTATGAAGGTTATAACATCTCCCCCAGAACCGCAGCCAAAGCAGAAAAACGAGCCATTTTCTGGATACAGATAAAATGATGGAGTTTTTTCACCATGAAAGGGGCATAACCCCACAAGGTTTCTACCTTTATGTTTTAGGTTAACGTATGATGCTACAACATCTACAATATCTGATTTTAGCTTTAGGTCCTGCATAAAGCTTTCTGGTAATGGCAAAAAATCACCGCCCTTCATTGTTAGATAATTACTTAATATGAGAAAATCTTAACTTCATAGTATTTAAAAAAATTCGTCATATTATTTGTTTACAGATACCGCCTAATATAGGTTATCCTTTTCTTCCTTTTGCCAATTCTTTGGGATAAATAAATTTTGATACAGGTGTATGGCATATTGGTCTGACATACCAGCTATATAGTCACATACACCACGTTCACAACCTTCTGTTTTTACAATTTGCTGTAAGGTGGGGTCAAGCATTTCGCTGTGGGACATGAAGTAATTAAACAGCTTAGCTACTAGGTCAGGGATTTTCCTTTCCTCTGACTTTGCGTAGGGATTTTTATATACTGTGTCAAACATATATTGATGAAGTGTATCGAAAGCCTGCTGCACATCGTTGTCCATTAGCAGGACACCGTCATCGCTATTTTTAACAAGTGATAACACAAGGGTGTTAATACGCTGACTGGTTTTGTTTCCTAATATATTAGTAAGCTGTGAAGGAATATCCTTTTCAGAGATAACACCACCACGGATGGCATCATCAATATCGTGATTAATATAGGCTATCCTGTCAGCTATACGTACGACTTGACCTTCTAAGGTATCAGCTTGAGTACCCTTAGTATGGCATAAAATTCCGTTTCGTACTTCATATGTAAGATTTAACCCGTTGCCTTCCTTTTCCAGCTTATCAACAACACGTACACTTTGCTCATAATGTCGAAAACCACAGCTGGCTATTTTATCTAATGCACGTTCACCTGCATGACCAAAGGGGGTATGCCCAAGGTCGTGACCCAGTGCAATAGCTTCTGTTAAGTCCTCGTTCAGTGCCAAGGCTCTGGCTATTGTTCGTGCTATTTGGGATACCTCCAGCGTGTGAGTCAGCCGTGTTCGGTAATGGTCCCCCTCAGGTGATAAAAAAACCTGTGTCTTGTGTTTTAATCGCCTAAAAGATTTGCTATGAGTTATTCTATCTCTGTCACGCTGATAACAGGTACGCAGATCACATTCATCATCTGGATATTGTCTGCCCTTTGTATTTTTAGATAATGCTGCATAGGGTGACAGCATCATGCTCTCCCACATTTGTGTGCGTTCACGTACAAGCATTGCATAACCTCCAGACTTAATATACAACATTATAGGATATCCTACGATTGTGAAAAACTCTCTAATATGATATACGACAGAAATTATTATATTCCTTTATTTTCTGGATAAAATTTTAGAATAAGCATAAAAACAGAAAAAACAAATAGAATTAGCTTTCATTTGAAAAATATTGTTTTCCTAATATTTCTGGCTCTATATCACCGCAGGTAGCATCAGCCAGAAGCTTTATAAAATGTTTGAATTTATCCACGGCAATATGAAATTTCACGGTTACATTATCCTGAAATACAGTATCATCAATAACGCCGTCACATTGAGGTATAAGGGCGGACACTTTACCGTATTGGTTGTAATCACAGCTTAACAAGCATAGATATGACTGTTCCATGGTAATTATTTCAGCGGCCTCTATTGCGATTTTTGCACCGTGAGAGTATGCTCGTACCAAACCACCAGCACCTAACAGTACACCCCCAAAGTAGCGTGTAACCACCACCACAACATCGGTTATACCGCTTTTTTGCAGAACCTCCAAGGTGGGTACACCAGCTGTACCCTGTGGCTCACCATCATCACTGTACCGCTTTATTTGCCCATCCCGTAGGATATAGGCATATACGTTGTGTTTGGCATCCCAATGCTTAGTCTTTTTTTCATTAATAAAGGCTAAGGCTTCAGCTTCAGTAGTAACAGGCTTACAGTAGCCTATAAAACGTGAACGCTTTTCTATAAATTCGTCCACAGCTTCACGTTGTACAGTTTTGTAACAATCCATTACAGAAAAACCTCATTTCACTATATAAACAAAATAAGCGACACATAAACTATGTGCCGCTTTTCTGAACAGTTACAATATTATCTTACTTGTTGCTATCTTTCATACCAAAACGCTTTTTAAATCTGTCTACACGACCACCGGTATCAACGAGCTTCTGCTTGCCTGTAAAGAATGGGTGGCATTTGGAGCAAATTTCAACGCGGATATCCTTCTTTGTAGAGCCAGTGTTAATTACATTGCCACAAGCACATGTAATAGTAGTCTGCTCATAATTTGGATGAATGTTCTCTCTCATTATTCTTTCACCTCTTTCGCTGAAACCGTAGTAACATTAGAATTTTACCATACTTGTTTTAAAAATGCAAGACCACATTGCAATTAAATTTGTCTGTAAATGTATTTTTATCAATTTTATAGAAAGAAATAATATAAATAAGACAAGGATAGACCGTATTAACCGTTAAAGTGTGGTAGTGGAAATATATAACAGCTTCAAAATTTACAATTATTATACCACCTTTTTACAATGTTTTCAATTTATTATCTTGTTATTTTTTTATCAAAGTTGTATAATGAGCAGTAAATAGCGAGATAAATATTTTTTACCAAAGCCAAGGAGTTGATTTTTGTGAGAAAAACAAAAATAATATGTACATTAGGCCCTGCTACTGATGATGAGAAAATTTTAAGACAGCTGATAGAAAACGGAATGGACGTTGCTAGAATGAATATGTCCCATGGTACACATGAGGAGCATAAAAGGAGAGCCGACGTTGTAAAAAGGTTAAGAAAAGAGCTTAATAAGCCTGTTGCAATTCTGCTGGATACAAAGGGACCGGAAATAAGGACAGCTAATTTTAAAAACGGAAGCGAAGTTTTAAATATTGGTCAAACCTTTACATTTACAACAAAGGAATATGATGGTGATAAAAACAAGTGCTCTATCACATTTAAGGGCTTGCCAAATGATATTGACCGTGGTGATAAAATCTTAGTAGATGACGGTTTAATAGAGATGGAGGTTATAGATAAGACCCTAACAGATGTTGTATGCAAGGTGTTAAACGAGGGTGTTATAGCATCTCATAAGGGTATAAACGTACCTGGCGTAGACTTATCGCTGCCTTTTATTAGTGATAAGGATAAGCAGGACATAGCCTTCGGTGTAAAAGAAAACTTTGATTTTATAGCAGCATCATTTACCCGTAATCATGATGATATTATTCATCTGCGTCATGAGCTGGAAAAAAACAAATGCAATGATATTAGAATTATAGCAAAAATTGAAAATGGTCAGGGTGTTGAAAATATTGATGATATTATAAGAGTTTCTGACGGTATTATGGTTGCCCGTGGCGATTTGGGCGTAGAAGTGCCAATGGAAGAAATTCCTATGATTCAGAAAAAACTTATTAGTAAGGCATATACAGCTGGTAAACAGGTTATTACAGCTACACAAATGCTGGACTCCATGATAAAAAATCCACGTCCTACCAGAGCAGAAACAACAGATGTTGCTAATGCTATTTACGATGGTACAAGTGCTATTATGCTTAGTGGTGAAACAGCTGCGGGTGCATATCCCGTGGAATCCTTAAGAACTATGGCTGCCATAGCTGTATGCACAGAGAACGATATTGATTATAAGGAAAAATTCCGTAAAAGGGATATTCCAGAGCGTCCCGACGTAACATCAGCCATTTCTCATGCTACCTGCACCACAGCACATGACTTAGGTGCAGTAGCCATTATGACAGTTTCTAAAACCGGTCAAACAGCTAGAATGATTTCTAAGTTCAGACCGTATTGCCCTATTATCAGCGGTACAACTGAAGAAAAGGTACAGCGTCAGATGAATCTGTCATGGGGTGTTATACCAATAATTATTGAAGAAAAGGACAACACCGACGATTTATTTGAACATGTTGTACAGGTTGCTGAGAAAAATAAGCTTGTAAAAAGCGGAGATTTAGCAGTAATTACAGCGGGCATTCCATTGGGAGTGTCTGGTACTACTAATATGCTAAAGGTTCATCTGGTTGGTGACGTACTGGTAGCTGGTACAGCCGTGACAAGCCGTGGAGTTTGCGGTCACCTGTGTGTGTGCAGCACAGAGGAGGAGGCACAGGAAAATTTTAAAAATGGCGATATTTTAGTTATACCAAAAACCAGCAACGGCATTTTACCTTTAATGAAAATGGCCAGTGGAATAATTACCGAACAGGGCGGACTTAACAGCCATGCCGCAGTGGTAGCCTTAGCTTTGGATAAGCCTATTATTATTGGTGCTAAAAACGCCACAAAATTGTTGAGAGATGGCACAATGGTAAAACTAGATGGCGCTAGGGGCATTGTTTTCAGCGCTCATAGTAAAACACCAGAGGCTAACGAATAAGCATATAATGGATAACTAAATGGTAGCTCCTACACGAATTTAAACGTGTAGGAGCTTTTTGCGGTGTCATACATGGCTGTTATCAGCCAGAATTATTTTCATAGTTGGTGGTAATATGTATCTTAAATTTGTCGTAGAATCCCAAAAATATAGTAGAGCAGTACAAGCTAAATGAATATTATGTTTAATAGGTATTAAAAGCCTACAATTAATTTAGAAAGTGGGATTTTATGATAGGGGTATTTATAGAAGATTTTAATCAGGTGCAGTCGTTGATAGATAAGGTGCAGGTGCTGTCAGAGGAGGTATATGGTGATGTCACGCTGTGTCGTGCTACGGTGGGGAACAGCTGTGATGATTTTATTCTCATAAGTCCTGGCTATGGCAAGGTTAATATGGGTATAGGTGCTGGTTTAGCAATTGGGAAATATAATGTTGATAAATTTATAGGTGTTGGTAACTGTGGCAGTGTGTCTGCCAGCGGTTTAATAATAGGCGAAATAGCTATATCTGAAAAATCACTGGAATATGATGTGGATTTTGCACCTATTGGTTATCCTGTGCCATTAATTGCGGGATTAGGTCAAGCTGTGTACTTTGCTGACGAAGGGCTGATAGAGCTTGCAAAAACAGTTTGCACAGACTTGAGCTATACTGGCTCATCGGCTAATTATGGTACAGCCGACAAGTTTATGGCAAGCGATAAACAATCTATGGAAACCTTTAAGACCTTTGATGTTCAGTGCTTTGACAATGAATGTGGATGTATTGGTCAAGTGGCATATATGAATAAAATACCATATGTGTATGTAAAGGGTGTTTCTAACTACGGTGACAACGACAGCTCACAAATGTATTATAAATATAGGGATATGGCAAACGACAGGGCGTGTAATGTTGTGTTGGGAATGTTAAAAAAACTGACGTGCAAATGTGATACGGTATGTAAATCTCTGTGTGGCTCGGTTGATAACGTGTCTGCCAAGTGTGACAAAGCAGGGTGTAATATAGATGTTAGCGATTATCAAGAAATGAACAATAGTGAGATTATGGATTTGTTGTCCATTGTAAAGACGGTGCGTTTAGGTGTAGCAGAAAACCAACAGCCATATATAGTACCTATGTGCTTTATAGGTAAAAGCCGTTGTGGCGACTTAATATTTAATCTATACAGTAAGTCCTTTGGACATAAAATGAATTGTATACGAGCAAACCAAAAGGTAGCACTAGAGTTTGACGCTAAATCAACAGGCTGCTATTTTAGCGTTTTGGCATCTGGCGTAGCTAAAATAGACGATACACGCATTAGCAGTGAGTGTAATGACAATATGGTTACCATAAAGGTGAAAATATCAACTATAACAGGAAGAAAATATTATCCCTGCAGAGAAACCTTTTAAACCGTATACCAAATATAAAGGCTTTCAAGCATGGGTCAAGGTATGAATACCTTGGTGGTACTGTCTTAGGCTGTACATTGACGCTAAAGACCACAAGCCTTTAAAAAATACTTGACCAAAGACTAACACTTGACATAGTCATAATATAAATTAAATGCCTTACAAATCAGACCTGTCATATTTTCAACAAATTAAACAGAACTGGACAATATAGAAGCACCCCTATGGCAGAAATAAAAAATCTGCCATAGGGTCGTTTTACCCTGTGAAAATACACATACATCACATATAATTCATTTTAAATAAGGCGATAAGATAAGCAAAAATATGTTTGAAAAACGCCCTTAAATATGGTACTATCACATTAGTATATTTTTTAAAATATGTACAATATTTTTGGGGGTAAGAGATATTGAATTATACACAGCAAAATCCATATCAGCAGGGTATATTGACAGAGCAGGATTTCATGAATAGCACAGATGGGCAGCTGCAGCTAAATAAACGCAGGGACAGCCTAGATGTAGATGCCAAGATAGATGATTTTGTAAAAGACTTTAAAGAATTTTATAGAACAGGAAAAGACATAAATGCGTCTATTACACAGTCGTATTGGTATAGCCTGTGCCTATGTAAGAAAAGATTGGACAAGTATAATCTGTCTGTAGAATATAATATGAGTATCACTTCCATAAACGGTGACAAGTTCTACCAGTCACATCACTGGAGCTACGATGGTAAAAACACAACAGTGGTTGTAGAAAACGATGCTGATGTGGAAAAGGTGTATTACCTTAATGGCAATGTAATAAAGAAAAGCAAATCAACCTGTGGAACAGCGTATTTTACAGTGGTACAGTCCAAAACACCCATGGATGAATGTGTGTGTCCTAGCTGTGGTGCTGTGCAAACGGTAGAACAGCTAATAGATGGTTGTGATTATTGTGGAACAAAATTTCAGCTGGAGGATTTTGATAAAAAGATAGTTTCCTTTAATACCGAGCCTAGCCCACTAAAGAAATTTTCTGCTTTTTATAAGTCACTATTAATATGCTTTTTAGCCCCCTTTCCAGGCGGATTAGCGTTAGCAATTTTGCAAAATTTTGGGTTATATGCAACTGAGGGTACACCGTTGTACTATGTTGCTATGCTGTTTCCAATATGTATGATATATGCCTTTGTCGGTTTCGTTCTATCTATGTTTTTACCTATTGATACCCAAAAAAAAGCAAGGATAGCACAACAGGCGGAACGCAGGCTGTTTCAGGAAAAAATGCAGAGCTTTGATGAACTATTTTCTGTGGATAACTTTGTGGGTACCTTGGATTATAAATTAAAGAATATTCACTTTGCTGACAGTCAACAAAATATAGATTCGTTTGTTGCTTGTGACATTTCAGATGACATACATTATTATAAAAACATTGTGGATTGTACATTTGTGGGGTATAGGTTTAACGACTATCGTGTGTTTGGAAATGTGCAAAAGCTATTTCTAACTGTTACTGTTACTAATTCTATTTTAGTTAACAATAAAATTTGCAGCTATGATGAGGAAATAAACCTAACATTGCGAAAAAGTGCAGATGTAAAAACTCAATGTATTAATGATGCGGTAGTCTATAGGTGTAAAGGCTGTGGTAGCCCTATTAGCCTATTAAATGGCGGGGTATGCCAATATTGTGATACAAAGCTGGACCTAATGCAATATGACTGGGTTATAGAAAAATATGAGCCTGCCATTAAAAATAAAAAGTAAGGATGAATATTATGAATAGAGAAGAAGTATTAGAAATTTTACAAAAGCTGGAAATACAGGTAGATACAGACCAACAAGGAGAAGATATATTGGTGGTTAAGGACAGTGGTGATAACGTTACTAACCTTAGTGACGGAGTCACCAGTCTTGTTATGACCGATAAAAACGGTATAATGTCACGATTAACAATTTGTGTTAAGTCAGTAAAAGAGATGGTTGTTGATGTTGAGAATGTAGATTTTCAGAAGGCGTATACCTACAAGGATGATGAGTTTTTAAAGGAGTGTTAATATGAGAAAACTACTAGTGGCAGCTATAGCCCTAACAGTCCTGTTGGCTATAACCGGCTGCAACGCAAGTATAAATCAGGGCAGCACTACAGCCACCCAGCAGGACAGCACAGTTAATACCGGTGAAACACTACCAATTCTTAGTGGAGATTTGAACGATCAGGAAAGCAACCCTATTATTGACTTTGAAACCTTGGAAGAAATGCAGACATATGCAGAGTTTACATTTGAGATACCTAAAGAGGTACCAACAGAATATTCAAAGCTGTCCTATTACTCCGTTTGGGACTACGTTTTTCGTGTTAGCTATAAAAATTCTGATGATGAAGAAATCCTATTTTCTATGTCTGACCAGTACGCAGACCCAAGTGGAGATTATAACGAATATTCTAATACTAAAGTAGAAACAGTTGGAGATGTACCAGTAAAATTTAGCACAAACAGTGATGACAATACAGCTAAATGTTTGGCTAGATGGACTGTTGGAGGCATACGCTACTCTATTACAGGTGCAACCGTATCACAGGCAACGGATATGATAAAAAGTATGTAATAAATATGTAAAACGAGGGCGATTAAAATATGGAAAATCAGTTTGTGAGAACCCAGCTGTTAATAGGAGAGCAGGGGCTTAAAAAGCTACAGCAATCACGGGTGGCTGTTTTTGGTGTAGGTGGTGTAGGGGGTTACACCGTGGAGGCGTTAGCCAGAAGCGGTGTTGGTGCTATTGACCTTATTGATGATGATACGGTGTGCTTGTCAAATATAAACCGCCAAATTATTGCTACAACTAAAACTATTGGAATGGATAAGGTGGAGGCAGCACGTAATAGAATATTAGAAATTAACCCACAGTGCGTTGTTACTGTCCATAAAACATTTTATACGCCTGATACGGCCTCACAATTTGATTTTTCACAGTATAGCTGTGTTGTGGATGCTATTGATACAGTAACAGGAAAAATAGGATTAGTTATGCAGGCTAACGACAGCGGGACCCCTATAATCTCATCTATGGGTGCGGGCAATAAAATGAATCCTACTGCCTTTGAAGTGGCAGATATTTACAAAACATCTGTATGTCCGTTAGCAAGGGTGATGCGACAGGAGCTTAAAAAACGCAGAATAAAGCACCTGAAGGTTGTGTACTCTAAGGAGACGCCTATGAAGCCAATACAAAGCATTGATACCGCTGAGCCAACCACCACACAACGAGGTACGGCTGTACCAACACGTGCTAAGCAGACACCGGGCAGTAATGCTTTTGTACCATCGGTGGTTGGGCTTATAATAGCAAGCGAGGTTGTTAAGGATATTATATCTTAGTATCTGTGTGTACATACATTATACTTATGGTATGGATAATTTTAGAGTGACACAGGGGGTGATAGTATGCCATCTTTATACGAGATACCTGTTGAAAGAATAAAGGGTGTAGGCGAAAAGCGAGGAAAGCTTTTTCGCAAGCTGGGTGTTACCTCAGTGGGGGAGCTGCTGCGTTTTTATCCTAGGGGATATGAGGATTGGTCACAGCCTGTCACTATTAAAGAGTGTGCAGCAGGTGATACCTGCTGTATAAGGGCGGTTGTTAGCTGTCCTGTGACAGAAAGATGTATAGCGGGTGGCAGATTGCTGTCTAGGGTGCGTATATCAGACGACACCGATGGTATGGCTATTACATTTTTTAACAATCAGTATATTAAAAATATGCTGCGTAGTAATGAGGAATATCTTTTTTATGGAAGGATAACCTTAGGCTCAGGCAGAAAAGAAATGGTATCTCCTATGTTTATGCTACCATCAAGAGGCAAACAAATTCATCCAATATACAGCCAGACAGCGGGAATAACCTCTCACCAAATTGAAAATGCTGTGAAGCTGGCTGTAGATATGCTGCCTACAAATATTAAGGACCCAATACCTGCCCCGATTTTAGAAAAATATAATTTGTGTACACTGGAGTTTGCTATAAAGAGCATACACTTCCCCTCTGTTATGGATGATGTGGCTGTGGCTAGAAGAAGATTAATTTTTGAGGAGCTGTTGGTGCTATGCTTGGGGTTAAGCCTGTTAAAAAAGGGGAGAAAAAAAGAAACCTCGTTAAAGCTTAACAGGGATTACACACAGGAGTTTTTTTCGCTACTGCCATTTACGCCCACTTTAGCACAGCTAAATGCTGTGAAAGACTGCATAACGGATATGAGCGATGAAAAATCACCTATGAGCCGTTTGGTACAGGGTGACGTAGGCTGTGGTAAAACAGCGGTGGCAGCAGCTGTTTGCTACAGTGCTGTAAAAAACGGATGGCAGGCGGCTTTTATGGCTCCTACCGAGATATTGGCAGAGCAGCATTATAGCTCTTTGACAAAGATATTAGCCAACACAAATGTAAGAGTAGCGTTGCTAACAGGTTCCTTAACAGCTGTTCAAAAACGCAAGATAAAGACACAATTGGAGAATGGCGAAATAGATTTAATTATTGGTACTCATGCACTTATTTCAGACAGTGTTAAATTTTTTAAGCTAGGCTTGGTGGTGACAGATGAACAGCACCGTTTTGGTGTAGCCCAAAGAAGTAAATTAGTTGATAAGGGCGAAAATCCACATTTGTTAATTATGTCCGCTACACCTATACCTCGTACCTTAGCACTTATTATTTATGGGGATTTAGATGTGTCAGTTATAGATACACTGCCACCCGGCAGACAAAGTATAGATACGTTTTTAGTTGACAGCGGAAAACGTTATCGTATGTATAAATTTTTAAAGAAGCATATGGACGCAGGTCACCAGTGCTATATTGTGTGTCCTGCTGTAGAGGAAAATGAGCTTAATATTGCTTCGGCACAGGAGTATGCAGAAAAAATATCAAAGGAGTATTTTAAGGATTATTCCGTTGGGTTAGTTTATGGTAAAATGAAGGCATTAGAAAAGGAACAGGTAATGAACGCTTTTTCACAAGGCAGGATAAGCCTTTTGGTTTCCACTACTGTTATAGAGGTAGGCGTTGACGTGCCTAACGCTACTGTAATGGTTGTGGAAAATGCGGAGCGTTTTGGTTTGTCACAGCTTCACCAGCTGCGTGGGCGTGTAGGCAGGGGAAAGGAAAAATCCTTTTGCATACTGATGTCCGATGTACAAAACGAGGAAGCTCTGGAAAGGCTTAGGACCATGTGCCACACTAACAACGGCTTTGAAATAGCAGATGCAGACCTTCGCTTGCGTGGTCCTGGTGACTTTTTCGGTGCCAGACAGCACGGCTTGCCACAGATGAAAATTGCGCCCCTTACAGATATGGATTTTCTAACGAAGGCACAGCAGTGTGCAGCTGAAATTATGAAGGATAATACAGCTTTGTCTGAAAAAAAATACAAAGGCTTATATGCACAGGTGAAAATGCTGTTTTCAAAAATGGGAGAAAATTCCTTTAACTAATTTTAGTTAGAGCGGGATAAAAAGCAGTTGAACTATGGTGGTGTATAGGTGTACAAACTGTGGTTTTAATACTATATTTTGTGAAATATCAATAAACTTAAAAATAAACAAAGTTGTAAATTGAATTTACGGCTGCTTTGGTGTATTATAATAAGGTACAATATTTTTGGAAACGATAGGGCGGTTAATAATGAAAAAAAAGATTACATATATAATATCAATAGCCATTGCTATGCTGATTGTTGTTTCATCTGTAACAGCAGCAGGTGCGGTTAGCAATGAAATTAATTTTGACACTCATACAGAAAGCCTGTATTTACTAAATCTAGATACAGATACAGTGGTTTATAATAAGGCGGCACAGGAAAAACGTTATCCGGCATCTACCACAAAAATAATGACCTATATTGTAGTTTCAGAACAGGTTGCAGATTTGGATAATACAAATGTTACAATAAATGCCGATGTGCTGTCACAGCTGGACGGCACGGAAAGCTCTACCGCAGGTTTAAACGAATATGTAGGAAAGTCACTAACGGTTACACAGCTGCTTAATTGTATGATGGTAAGCTCTGGTAATGATGCGGCGTTGGTTTTAGCTGATTATGTTGGCGGCGGTGACGTGGATAAGTTTGTAGATTTAATGAATAAAAAAGCTGAGGAGCTTGGATGTAAGGGTACACACTATGTGAACCCCCATGGCTTACAGGATGAGGAGCAGTACACAACAGCCGAGGATTTGGCTATTATCACGAAGTACGCACTTACTGTTAAATACTTCCCAGAGATTACCAACACTACAGAGTATTTTCTGGATGGGGAGGAGAAAGACCCTCTAACCACAACAAACCTGTTGATAACGCCTGCATCCGATTATTATTATGAGTATGCAAAGGGTATAAAAACAGGTACCACCGATGAAGCAGGTCATTGCTTGATTTCTACCGCACTAAAGGATGGTACAGCATACCTTTGTGTAGCATTGAATGCACCTATATATGATGAAAACGGTTATACATTAGACGAAAACTATGCTGCCGTTGATTCGAAAAATTTGTATGAGTGGGCATATAGCAATATTCAAATGAAAACAATTATTGCAGAGCAGGATAAGGTTTGTGAAACAAAGATTAATTATGTGTCTAATCAGGATATGCTAGGTTTAGTGCCGGAATACAGCTATTCAACAATGTTACCAAAGGATTTGGACGATAGCAAAATAGAGATAAAAACACAATGTCCAGAGGTTATTGACGCACCGGTGAAAAAGGGCGATATTATAGGTACAGCTACAATCAGCTACAATGGAGAAGAGCTGACAAAGGTTAATTTAGTAGCCTGTGAAACATTAGACCGCAGCGAGTTTTTGTATTCTATGACCATTGCTAAAAACATAATGACATCACCTTGGTTTATTGTAGCGGCTATTGTGATAGTTATTTTGTTTATTGCGTATCTAATATTTATTAATCGTATGAAAAAGACAAAAACCAAAGAGGTTAGACAGCCACGGGATTTATAATTCGTGAGCTGTTGTATGATATGGGAAAGGGTGAAGCTGATTAATTGGCTTCACCCTTTTGTCGTTTATGCTATATAATTTATTTAGCCAGATTTTGGACAAGATTGATAAATATATGGATATGCCCCCATATGTATTATAAATGCTGTTAATAATACAAATAGCACCTATATTTTACGATTTATTGCTTTAACCTAGTAAACCTTTTAGGTATTTATTTTTTTGTCTGTAATATATATAATATAGCCAAGGATTATATATGAAATAGGAGATGGTGCTTAATATGCTGGCAGAGATGGTGGAAAAACATTACGAGATACACTATGAACTAACTTCTAAGGTTAAAGCTATAGGTGAGGAGAGTAATGTTCGTGTTTGGGGGATATTGGGACTGTGCAGTGAGCCAATGCACAGCAATATAATACATATGATTCATTTTGAAGATGTTTCTGACTGCTGCGGTGTAGCGGTGAATATAATAGAATTACTTAGGGAGAATAACGTGTGTCTTGTTCAGATGGAAGAAATAATAGAGGATTATTTAATAGAATGCCCTACGAATTAAAAACTTTTCTAATAAGGTCAACTCGTGAGCAAACCTCTAGCTTTTTGTAAATATTTGAAATAGTCTTCTTAGACTGTTCCTTCAGCTATATTTAGGTTGTATGATATGTACTTTATGGTTTGACCATTTACTAGCAGTCGGGCTATTTCATCTTCTCGTTTAGTAAGCGTAGTGAAAATCTTATCCATAGATTCGTGTACTTCAACTTGAGGTGTAATAAATACATACACCTTGTTATTTTGAAAGGTTGGAATACCAACACAAAAATATTCGTTGTTATCAATATTGATTGTGCTGTGCTTTATTGAATGATGTTCAATGCATTTATTTAAGACTTCGTTGGCGATAGTATATTTTGCAGAGCGACTATCGTAAACTGAGTGGAAATAATCATTATAATATTCTAAATGATATTGACCGCTGTTATTTGTAATAAATGAGGCTACGGCAACCTCGGAATCCTTAAATTCACTAAAAATAGATGGAGCTTGATTATTCTGCAGGTTACAATATGTATCCTGCTCTAAAGAATGAAATGAGATTAATACCCTGTTTTCATCATGCTTTAAGGGTACAAAAACCATCAGCAAATAATCTGTAAAGCTTTTATCACTTGAGGTGAAAATATCTAATATTTTAGCGGTATCCTCAAATTTTAAACATGAGTTTATTATAGAGTATGATTTTAAAGTGTATAAATATTTTAATACACCTTTTATGGAATCTCCCTTGGATAGTGATATTAATTTGCTGGTTTTTTGACTAATACTTTCAATTACATAGTCGTTACCAACCTGTTTAATCAAAATGGCGTCATTTAATTTGTTTTTGAATACAGCTGAACCGATGTCGTTTATTTTTGTTACCTTATTAATGGCGAAAATATCCCCAATACGTGTCCCGTGAAAGGAGATTATTGGTGGATGATATTCTATTTCTACGTTCCAAAAATCACCGTCAATTTCTCGAGCGGTGGATTGGAAGTCGTTAAATTTCATTAGCTTTTCATATGTTTCATAAGCGGACAGAACAGCCTCAGGGGATAGAATTTCTTCAATAGGTTTTCCATAATCCTTTGGCTCTATATTAAATAATTGTGAAAAAACTTCACAACAGAAATTAAAATAAAGCCTGTTGTCATCAGCTACTTTTATTGACCACTCATAATGCATATATTTATTTTTTTCAGACAAAATAAAATCATCTCCAGTTAATTTTTACGGATAAAACTAAGTAGATATAATATAACAAGTAACATTATTTAATTAATAGTTTTTATAAAAAATCACAAAGTTGATATTTTATAAATTAATTTAATACACATTTCATAAAGTTACTATATATTATATTATAACTTGATTTTCAAAAACAATCAATAGAAAATCAAATAACAAAGAAGTTTTTTACATATTTAATTTATTGTGCTAAATTATTGTAAAAAATGAAAAAATAATAGATTTTTTTCAAAAAAAGTATTGACTTTTCTGTTGGTATTAGATATAATGATACAGCTGTCAGACGAGATAGGGAAATACTAAAGCGTCTGTGGACATTATATTTAATAAAATCGAGGCGTAGCTCAGTTTGGTAGAGTGCTTGGTTTGGGACCAAGATGCCGCAGGTTCAAGTCCTGTCGCCTCGACCATAAAAAAGCCATTAAACTTTTTAGTTTAATGGCTTTTTTATGGTGATTTATTTAGGCTCTATGTCAATAGCTGGGGCAACCCCAATGACTAGACCTGTAATTATTTGAGTATTAATCTCACAAAAATTCGCGAAAAACCATAAAAGCTATTAGAAATAATGTACATAGACGCTGATAATTGTTGCTGTTATAACATGAAAAGTTTTGATTAATTATTGTATGGGCAGCAGGGCTATGGACAAAACAAAACACAAAAAGACAGGAAAAGCTTTTATAATTTTGATAAGATACAGGCAGAGGTGATAAATAGTGGAGTGGACAGCTGTGCTAAAACAGGCAATCGATTATATGGAAGAACATTTGCTTGATGATATAACTGTGGAAGCTGTTGCAGAAAACGTCAGCGTGTCAAACTTTTATTTCCAAAAAGGATTTAAAATAATGACGGGTTATACCATAGGAGAGTATATCAGGAACAGGCGACTGTATATGGCGGCACTGGATGTGCTAAAGGGTAACGAAAAGATAATAGATATAGCCTACAAATATGGCTATGACACGCCCGAAAGCTTTTCAAAAGCCTTTAATCGGTTTCATGGTGTGTCACCGATACACCTAATAGGACAGAGCTATAAGCTAAAGATTTTTCAGCCTCTAATAATCAGTATATCAATAAAGGGAGGAAATGTAATGGATTTTACAATTGACAAGATGGGTGCTTTTAAGGTAGTAGGAATGGAACGAACCTTTCAGTATGACAGTGCTTATGAGGCTATACCAAAATTTTGGAACGAATACTGCCAAAAGTATATGGATAAGCTGTGCAGTTTGGAGGGCAATTGCAATATTGGTAAGTATGGTATTAATATTGATGAAAATATGCAGATGAAGGAGTTTAGGTATTTGATAGCTGGTGACTATAACGGTGGCGATGTACCAGAGGGGTTTGACGTTGTGGAAATACCAGCTATGACTTGGGCTAAATTTAGATGTGTGGGACCTATGCCCAGTGCCTTACAATCGGTAAATACCAGAATTTTTAAAGAGTGGCTACCCAACAATAACCAATATGATATAGCCGCAGGTTATAATGTGGAGATGTACTCTATGGGTGACACCAAGGCTACGGATTATGTCAGCGAGATATGGATACCTATTAAGAAAAAGTAAGTTAAAAGGCTTTAGATGTTTATTTTACCCTACGCTCAAGGGTTAGACCGAAAATTTGATATGCCCCTCCTAAGGTAGAACCGGTAAATAACCAAAATCTACTTTAGGAGGATTTTTTATGACAAAATATAGTTTTTAATTAAAGCTAAGGGGTAAGCTTGGGAAATACTTGTTAAGTAATTTGTAATGCAAAAATAAGTTTGGAAAAGCACGAAAAAATTGATATAATGGTAGACAGCCTTACTATAATGTGATATAAGGATTTGATTTACAATGATGATAAATAAAGCAATACTACATATTATGGATTTTAATTCTGATGTTTGCGTGTTTTCTCAAAAAGAAATGGATTTTTCAAATGTGATGTTAAGTAATTTTTTGGTGAAGCATTTGGAAAGAATACAAAAAGACGATGCCCAAAAACACGGTGAATTTAAAACCGACAGTGACTTTTTGCCATTGCTACAAAGGTATAATAACGGGGAAATAGAGTTTGTGGAGTTTTCCACTGCCGTGGCACAGTGGCTGTACCACGAAATTTCTATTTCAGATATATTGGAGTCTACTGACCTGTTGGTGGTAGATTATCTTGTAGAGGAACAGCCTTATATTGCGTTGCTCCTAATGGTGAATAAAGCAGAATTTACGCATCAGGTGTATAATGACGATAACGTAATTCATAATGAGATTATAAACCACTTTGCTATTTTACCTAGTGCCTCCCAAAGGGTTGGCTCCTATGCAATTATTAATTGCAATGATTATTCAATAGGTTTTGTTGACAAAAGACGTATAGTAGATGGCAAGACTAGATATGTGTTATCAGAAGGAGTTTTAAAATGCACCTCCACCATCTCAGCTAAAGAGGCTGTGAAAATAGTGAATAAAATAACTACTAAAATTGCTGAAGATAACGGCACTAATGCAACAATAGCGGTTACAAAGGCTAAAACCTATTTAATGGAAAAGTCTGAGGTTTCCACCTCTTTTTCCCCAGCTGATATTGGCAGAGAGGTGTTCAGCGATTCTCCGTTTATGCAAAGTCAGTTTGAGAGCAAGGCGGAGGAGGCACATCTGCCAGAAACCATTGAACTGGAAAAAGAGGTAGTAATTAAAACCAGTAAAAATCATAAAATAAAAACAGATACAGGGATAGAAATAAATGTGCCAGCAGAATACTTTGAGGATAGCCGATATATAGAGTTTATTAATAACGACGACGGGACAATTTCTATTGAACTAAAAAATATTGGCAAAATTATAAATAAATAAGCAGCGGAGATGCTTTTATATGGATTAATAGTTTTTAACTAAACCTCCAAAAATTTCTCCATCACTATAGATGTGGGGAAATTGCATACATAGCATGGACATTTGAATACTGCTTGCTAAAGCCCTTGGCTGTGTTAGATTGGTGTATGTATAGAAGAAATAAAGATGAAGCTATGTCACAAGCTTTAAATTTTGGAAAAGCTATATTTAGATAATGGCGGTGGAGCAATAATAAGCCATGATTATAATTTGGACATAAATATTAGGAACGAGAGAATGGCAATAATTTTCCCATAATACCTATAAAAAATGTTGGACATATGTAGTTAGTTACCTTAGGCTGTAACCACCGGATTGCGTCAACGGGAAGCTTGATGACGCTAAGCGTAAACCAGGGCGGTGGGATTATGTTGCTGTAAACACTAAAATTGTACAGGGTTTTTGCGTGATTTTTTCAAAAGGACTATTTGAGTGGTTGAAATAGCCCTTGAAAATTGGTATAATTCTATACAGCGTTAAGAACATTAATGCTATGCATCAATATATGTACTAAACTCTAATAGGATATATAGACAAATTATGTGTAACCACTCTTTCTGTCTTTTTATTAGGGGTTAGTATTAGCAAACAAAATCTGAAATGATGATGTCGGCTGTTTTGTTGTGAATTAATATAATATCATAAAAAAGGAAGTGAGCAAATGAGTCCCGAACCTGATAACGTGGGTGATAACGTGAAAAGTACCAAGGGACTATGCCGCTTTTTTTGCGTAGTCCCTAAATAAAGGAGAATACGCAATGATACAATATTTTAACACAGTAAATGATAAGGTTACTGAGGTTTTTGCTGCTGAAAAGGGCTGTTGGATAAATGTAATAGCACCATCCGTAGAGGATCTTAGAACCCTGTCAACGGAGTTTGATGTGCCGCCTGTTTTCTTAAAATCCGCATTGGATGAGGAGGAAACATCACATATTGATAATGAGGACGATATGAACCTTATTATCATTGATATGCCGGCAAACGAGGATACACCAAATGGTGTCTTGTACTATACCATGCCAGTTAGTATAATAATCACAACAAAATATATTATTACTATTACAACAAAGGATAATGATATAATAACACGCTTTGCATCGGGTAATGTAAAGGGAGTAAAAACGGATCATCGCACACGCTTTGTCTTTCAAATATTGCTAAGTGTGGCAGCCCGTTACCTAAGTGACCTAAAGCAGATTGATAAAACATCTACGACCCTTGAGAAAAATTTGAGAAAATCTATGCGAAATAAAGAGCTGGTGGGTATGCTGGATTTACAGAAATCATTGGTTTATTTTCAAACCTCCTTGAAATCTAATGAGCTAACCCTGCAAAAAATATCCACAAACAGATACATCAGACTGTATGATGATGATAAGGAGCTGCTTGAGGATGTTATGATAGAGATTAAACAGGCTATTGAAATGTCTGGTATATATGCCAGCATTCTTGGAAATACATTAGAGTCCTGTGCATCCATTATTTCTAATAACCTAAACGTTGTTATGAAAATTTTAACCTCACTTACAATCTTAATGGCAATACCAACCATGATATTTAGCTTTTATGGTATGAACCTAGGTGAAGCAGCCGGAGGGCTTCCGTTAGCACAAAATGTATGGATGCCAATTTTTATTTCTCTAATTGTAACAGGCTTATGTGGGTGGGTGTTGAAACGTAAGGGAATGCTGTAGGCTGACATTGGTAATATGATTACCACCATGGTGATGTGTAGCACACGGTTTAATTTTTAACTAGCTTGATACATTTATCATGAAGAATATTTGCAGACAAGGGGCATATTCAATGGGCAAAAACATATTACTTATTAATGATTTAACGGGATACGGTACAGAGTCGCTGACTGCTATGATGCCGGTATTGGCAAAGCAGGGCTTTAATACCTATAATTTACCAACGGCTATTGTTTCTAATACCTTTGATTACGGAAAATTTAGTATATTGGATACTACCGATTATATGAAAAACACCCTTAAGGTTTGGGAGGAGCTGGGTTTTTCCTTTGACTGTATTTGTACAGGCTTAGTGGTGTCTGATGAGCAGGTAAAGCTTATTAGTGATTATATATTGGATCAAGCCAGGAAGGATATTATTGTTATGGTTGACCCTATTATGGGGGACGAACAAAAGCTGTACAATGGTATTACAGAGGCAACGGTAAAGCAGATGAGAAAGCTGTGTGCCTTAGCTGATTATATTGTTCCAAATATGACAGAGGCGTGCTTTTTGTCCAATAAATATATAGGTCAGGTAAGCTGGAGCCAGAAACAGTGTACTGACGTTATTGATTCTCTGCGGCAGCTGAAGGCCAAATCAGTTGTAATAACCAGTGCTGATATAGAGGGTCAAAGTGTGGTTTGTGGATACGACCATTTATCTGAAAAATATTTCAAATTCCCATTTAAAACAGTGCCAGTGAAATTTTCAGGAACAGGTGATATTTTTTCGGCGATAATGATAGGCAGCGTTTTGCAGGGCAATGATTTATCATATAGTGTGGTTACTGCAATGAAAAATGTGGAAAAGCTCATTAAACTTAATTTTGATATAGAGGATAAGCTAAAGGGAATAGCCGTTGACAAATATTTAAAGGTTATGGAAATATAGACAGGGGCAGTTAAAAATGACTTTGTTCTGCAGATGCTGGTATAACGTGGGCGACAATATTATGTTTGTTATATAGCTTAAATATATATAAGCTTAATTACAGTGTAAAAATTATACCATTTATTGTTTTGGTAAGAGAAATTAAAGACAAAATCACTTAAAATGACGTATTTACGAAGAATACGCCATTTTTTTTGCGTGAAATATTGTAGAATGGGAAAAATTTTGATATAATAAATAAACTTATGTAATTGATAATTGGTTTATGCTAAGCTATTATAATATGATGGGCAGGATATGCTTGTAGCTTGTCTATTGATACATTACAGCTTTGAATTAAATATTGATATGGATAAAGGGTGAAAACAATGGGAGCTAAAGTAACGCTGATAACACATACGCCAATGCCCGAGCAAACTATTGCTTCAGCGGCAAAGCTATGTTATTCCCCCTCCAGCATTGACACAATAATGGACGGGTTAGACAAAGAAAAGTCAGAATCATTTGTAAATATGCTATCGGAAATAGGACATGAAAGCCCTATTGAACACGCTTCGTTTACATTTGGCATAGAGGGTGTATCACGTTCGTTTTTAGCACAGGTTACTCGACACAGGATGGCGTCATTTAGCGTGCAAAGCCAGCGTTATGTGCCAGAAGCACAGTTTGAGTTTGTGTTACCACCAGAGATTGAAAAAATTCCAGCGGCTAAAGCAGAATTTCTCCGTGCTATGGAGGAGGACCAGAAAACCTATGATAAGCTGACGGATATATTAAAAGAAAAATACTATAATAGATACTTGCTTGATGGAGTAGCTGAGAGCCAAGCCAGCAGAAAAGCTGAAAAACAGGCTATTGAGGATGCTAGATTTGTGTTGCCAAATGCTTGCTGTACAAAAATGATATGCACAATGAATGCCAGAAGTCTGATGAATTTCTTTTCTCTTCGTTGCTGTAATCGTGCACAGTGGGAAATAAGAGATGTAGCTGACCAAATGCTTAAGCTGTGTGTGCAGACAGCACCCGCATTGTTTAAAAAAGCAGGTCCTGCTTGTGTGCGTGGCGGTTGCTCTGAAGGTAAAATGTCATGTGGCAGAACAAAAGAGGTTAGAGCTTTTTTTAAGGACTTAAAGGAGATTATCTGATGAATAAGGGTAAGCTAATAGTTATAGAGGGGTTGGACGGCAGTGGCAAAGCTACACAAACAGCTGGTGTTTTACGGCATTTAACCGAAAACAGACTTGACGTTAAGTCCGTTTCTTTTCCTGACTATGACAACCCATCGTCAGCACTGGTGAAAATGTATTTAGATGGTAGCTTAGGACACACACCCGGTGATGTTAACCCATATGCGGCAGCTTCATTTTATGCAGTTGACCGTTATGCCAGCTATAAACAATTTTGGCAACGGGATTACGCTGCTGGAAAGCTTATTTTAGCAGACCGCTATGCCACATCTAATGCTATTTATCAGCTGGCAAAGCTGCCACAAACACAATGGGATAGCTTTTTAGAGTGGATAGAGGATTATGAATATAATTTGCTACAGCTTCCAAGGCCTGATAGGGTTATTTTTCTTGATATGCCACCGTCTATATCACAACACCTAATGTCACAAAGATATAACGGTGATGAAGGCAAAAAGGATTTACATGAAAGCAACGTAGCTTATTTGCAGCAGTGTAGACAATCGGCCTTGTATTCAGCACAAAAATTAAATTGGCATATTATATTATGTGCAGAAAATAATAAACCTAGAAATATAGATAGTATCAACAATGAAATTATGGAATATCTATCTGATATATAAGGAGCATTTTAATGGATTCATTTCATATACCACAGCTTAGTGATATCGACTGGGTTGAGGATATAGTAAAAAATACAAATGTGATAAATTGCTCTGCACCCTTTGGCACAAATTACGTGTGGAGAAAAGCATACGGTACACAAATATGCCATTATAACGATATGCTGTTATCATCATATACGTATAACAAGGATTACCTGTATTTTGATTTTCCTGTTGGCAACGGTGATACGGAAAAGGCACTGCATTATATATTGGCGTATGGAAAAAAGTTTAATCGCAAAACAACCATATTTTGTTCCGGAGAGGAACAGGCCAATTTTATTAAACAGCTATATCCTCATCATTTTGAGATTGACAATATTAGGGACAGTGCCGAATATATATATTTAGCAGAGGATTTGGCGTATTTAAAGGGCAGAAAATTTCACAGTAAGAAAAATCATATTAACAAATTTACACAGAAGTATAATTGGTCGTATGAGCCGATAAATAGTACAAATGTTAGCGATGCCTTGGAAGTGGCTAAAATATGGTGTCAGGCTCACGGGATACATGGTACTCAGGGATTATCCAGCGAGAGCTGTGCAATAAGGTCAACCTTTAAACATTTTGAGCAGTTAAGGTTCAAAGGTGGGCTAATAAGGATAGATGATAAACCAGTAGCTATGGCAGTAGGTGAGGAGATAACCCCTGATTGCTTTGTGGTACACTTTGAAAAAGCAGTTGACGGCTACGACGGATTGTTGTACGCAGCTATTAATAATGGGTTTTCATCTAAGCTTCTTTCATATAAATATATTAACAGAGAAGAGGATTTGGGTATTGAGGGCTTGAGAAAAGCAAAGCTATCCTATCATCCAGCTATTTTGTTAGAAAAGTATTCGTTTACCTTAAAGTAGCACTATTGTTTATTATGAGCTTGCTTTTTTTCACTGCAGGACGTTATCGTAGACGGTAGGTTATGGACTTCTGTTGTTCTATGCTCTTAATGATAAAAAAATTCTCACAAATTCTATCTTAATTAAGATTAGTATAAAAATCATTTCTTAGCAGTAAAGGAAGTGTAGTGGTGATACAATACAAAAAAGCGGAATCAGAGTATTTACCACAGCTTATAGATATATGTGCAGTTTGTTTTAATGAAGAGGTAGAGGAAGTGATACCAGTTTTTAATAGCTACCTTTCCGTAGATATGTGTTATTGTGCAGTAGATGACAATAAGATTTTAGCCAATGTGTTTTTAGTGCCATGTACGATAAATGTCCAAAGAGGTACAGCTAAGGGTCATTACCTATATGGTGCTGCTACCCTACCACAGTGCCGTGGTCAGCGTATAATGAATAATTTGATTGAGTATGCGTTGAAATGTGCAGTGAATAAGGGGGATGCTTTTTCTGTGCTGCTACCTGCTGATGACAGCTTGTATGATTTTTATGAAAAGCAGGGCTATACACCTGCTTGCAGGGCAAAAAGCTTTACATTGAAATATGATGAGATACAAACCGGTGGATTGGATAAAATAACAGTCACTAAAACAGCATTTGACAATATTGAACAATTAAGGTTTAATATATGTAGAAATAATATAGGGAGTATTAATTGGGGTAAAAATATTATTGATTTTGCCATAGAGCAGGCCACGGCATCCCGAGGCGGTATTTTATGTTGTGAAAAGGGATATATAATATATTTCCGAGAAAGTAAGGATACGGTATTTGTTACTGAGTTTATGTGCTTGGAGCAGGATTACATCACTATGTTGGCAACATTGAAAAACAATGTTACAGCATTAAAATATCATTTGCGGTTGCCACCTTGGCTGTCTGAAAATAAAGCTGACAGATTTGGTATGATACGTTGGCTGAAAACCAATAATGTAGATATATCCACAGATATTTATCCATATTTAGGTATGACGTTTGATTAAGAATAAGGGAGTTGTCTTTTAAAATGATTTATGTTTTCCTTGCACATGGTTTTGAAGAAATAGAAGCCTTAGCTACAGTAGATATATTGCGTAGAGCAGAGTTAGACGTTAAAACTGTAGGTATTGGTTCTAGCTCTATAAATGGAGCACATGGTATTACTGTAGTAGCTGATATGCAGGATAAGGATGTCATTACAGCAAACATCAGTGGCATTGTGTTGCCAGGCGGTATGCCAGGAACTCTAAATTTAGAAAAATCTCCTATTGTTAAGGCGTGTATTAACTATTGTGTTGACAATGATTTATATATAGGTGCTATATGTGCAGCGCCATCTATTTTGGGACATATGAATATATTGCAAGGCAAAAACGCTGTGTGCTTTCCAGGGTTCGAGGAACAGCTGGCAGGTGCTAATGTTCTGAATATGTCAACTGTTACAGATAATAAAATTGTTACAGGTAAAGGTGCTGGTGTGGCTGTGGAGTTTGCACTGGAGCTTGTTAAAAATCTAAGAAATAATGATATTGCTATGAAAATTAAGGAGTCAATACAATGCCCATAAAGGACATTAGGGCTGTTAAAACTGGGCTTCGCAATAAATATAAGAAATTGCGTGGTAATATGGTAAAGGACAAAAAGCAAGGGTGCGACACCACTATAGCAGAAAAGCTTTTTACGTTACCACAATATATTAACTGTAGTATATTATTCTCTTATGTATCCAAGGATATAGAAGTAGATACTATAAACATAATTAAAAAAGCCTTATGGGATGGTAAGCTGGTGGCTGTACCACGCTGTGTGACGGGTACCAGAAAAATGGAGTTTTATATTATACATTCTTTGGCTGATTTAGAAGTAGCGTCCTTTGGGGTGTTAGAACCAAAACCGGATTGTTGTCTAAGGGCTACTGACTTTTCACATGGATTGTGTATTGTGCCAGGGCTTTCCTTTGACAAGGAGGGTTACAGATTAGGCTATGGCAAGGGCTATTATGATAGGTTTTTGTCACAGTTTAAAGGCTTTACAGCGGGGTTGTGTTATGTTAACTCCGTTAGCGACATACTTCCACATGGTTTTTTTGATAAGCCTGTGAATATGCTTATTACTGAAAAGTATATAAGCCAAATAAACGTTGATAATTCCAACGGGGATTAACATATATTATAAGCCTTTAATGGTTACTACCTGAAAGAAAGGAAGAACTTATTATATGAACGATGATTACAAAAACAACACGTCCAATAATAACGATACTAGCAGAGAGTTTATTGGCTCTGCAAATGGTAACGATATTATGGATGCTAGAAAAAAGAAGGTGCAAAGCTTTAAGCTGAATATTAATGATAGCTGGCTTAATGATGATGTACCAGACAAATCGGCTACTCCATCAACTATCCCTAATACAGCAACAGAAACACCTGTACAGGAAAAGCCAAAAGCTAAACCTCGCAAAACAGAGGAAGAACGAGAGCTAGAGGCTTTTAATAAGGCTGCCCGTGACTATGATGAGGGCAACTTTTTACTGGAAAATAGTGATGCTGAGGAATCCAAAAATGCCACACCTGAGATTACAGGAGATTTAAACAGCTACAGTGGTGAGGAACAAAAACAAAGAATGGATAAAGAGGAGCGTGAAGCCCTAAAATCCTATAAAAAATCAGAAAAAAGACGTAGAAAGCAAAAAGCTGAAAAGAACGGCTGTATGTTCCGTGCTATTTGGCTGACGATGATATTAATAATCTCTATTGTATTAGGCAATTTTATTTGGACAGAGTTTAGCGACCTGTTGGGACAGTCACGAAGTGAGGATGTTCATTCAGTAGCAATACAGGTGCCTGAAAACGCTACGCTGGATGATGTTGTACAAATCCTAATAGACAATGAGTTAATCAAAGAACCAGATTTCTTTAAACTATATGCAAAGGTAACAAAATCAGACAGCGACTATATGACTGGTATTCACAATATGGATTCTAACATGGACTATGAGGCTATTTTAAATAGCCTACAGTCCGGTCGTGAGCTAAAGGAAACTGTACAGATACAGTTTAAAGAGGGGTTGAGCGTGCGTGAGTGTGCCCAAATATTAGAGGATAAAAAGGTATGTACAGCGGCTCAATTTATGGATGCGTGTAACTCTGACGAATTTGATGATGAATTTGACTTTGTTAAAGATATAAAGCCAAATGATAAACGTGTGTATAAGCTTGAGGGATATTTGTTCCCAGATACTTACGATTTCTACATTGGAGAAAATGCTTCCGATGCCGTACGCAGATTTTTAAACAACTTCCAACAAAAATGCTACGAGGAAAAGCAGACATATGATGGCTATACTGGCGAGCTGCCAGTAGCAGAATTAGCCGAAAAGAAAGATATGACCGTGGATGAAATTATTAACATGGCTTCGCTGGTACAGGCCGAGGCTGCCAACGAGAAGGATATGTATGTTATATCTTCTATTTTCTACAACAGATTAGATACAGATGCATATGACGGTGTAAATGCTTACGGTGATGGCGAGCTTAACAAGATGAAATCCGATGCCACATTGTATTATCCGTATGCCTCTGAGGATGATATACCTCAAGAAATTAGGGCAACCTTCAAGAGTAATTACAACACCTATAACATTACCTGCCTGCCACCAGGAGCTATCTGTAACCCAGGTTTAAAGGCTATTGACGCAGCTGTTAATCCAGATTCTACTGATTATTATTATTTCTGTCACAAGGCAGCGACAACAAACGAGGCGGCGGAAGCATTCTATGCCACCACATATGATCAGCATTTGATTAATATGGAAGAAGCAGGATTATCAACAGATTAATTTAATATTTTTTATATCTAAATAGGACAAGCTATATTTTAAAAGGAGCAGAGCAGACAGTGTGTTATCTGCTCCTTTTTTCATTAACGTTATAATGGTAAAAACCATATGTGAGGATAGACCTTTATTATATTAAATACCGGTAGAAAAATACAAAAAATATAGATAGCTCTTGGCAGCTGTTTTATTAGGCGGTTAGTAGCAACGGTGCTGACTGTGCCTGACTATATTAATTAAGGAGAACAAAATAATGATAAGTAAAAATCATCCAAATGAAATTTTATCACCTGCAGGTGATATAGAATGTCTACAATCAGCACTTAATTTCGGTGCTGACGCAGTTTATTTGGCAGGTAAAGAGTTTGGCATGCGTACTGCTTCCAAAAATTTTGATAATGACGATATGGCAAAAGCGGTTAAGCTTGCCCATGAAAAGGGTGCTAAGCTGTATGTTACCTGTAATACCTTGCCTAGAAATAACGAGCTTTTACATTTGCCAGAGTACTTAGAGGGCTTGGAGAATGCAGGCGTTGATGCGTTAATAGTTGCTGATATAGGGGTTATGGAGCTTGCAAAAAGGTATGCACCCAATACAGAAATTCATATGTCTACTCAGACAGGTATTGTTAACTATGAAACAGCCAGGACACTGTATAATATGGGTGCAGCCAGAGTTGTTTTAGCTAGAGAAATGTCCTTTGATGACATTGCAGAAATTCGTGCCAAAACTCCAAAGGATTTAGAAATAGAGTGCTTTGTTCACGGTGCTATGTGTGTTTCGTTTTCTGGCAGATGCTTAATTTCTAGCTACCTAACAGGCAGGGACGCTAATCGTGGTGACTGTGCACAGCCGTGTAGGTGGAAATACCATTTATATGAAGAAAACAGGGACGGTCAGTATTTCCCTGTGGAAGAAAATGAAGGGGGAACTTTTTTGTACAACTCCCGTGATATGTGTATGATTGACTATATTCCACAGATTATACAATGTGGTATTACAAGTTTAAAAATTGAGGGCAGGGCAAAGTCAGCGTATTATACAGCGGTGGTTACTAACGCATATCGTCATGCCTTGGACGATTATTATAAAATGGGTAACGATTATAAGCTGCAGCCATGGATAAAGGCTGAGCTGGATAAGATTAGTCACAGAGAGTACAGCACAGGCTTTTTTCTAGGAAATGAACCAGGTCAGGTTACGTCTAATGGCGGGTATATAAGGCATTATGATGTTGTAGCACTTTGTGAGGATTACAGCGATGGTATAGTGCATATCTCACAGCGTAACAAATTTTTAGTTGGTGATGTGCTGGATGTGCTGCCACCTAGCGGGATACCCTTTGAGATTACCGTAAGGTCTATTGTTAATGAAAAGGGAGAAAGCGTTCAAGCTGCACCACACCCAATGGAAAAGCTTCAAATACCATCAGCTGTACCAATACCAGCAGGCTCATTATTTAGAAAACAAAGAAATAATTAATAGTATTAATTTAATACAAGCTAAAATGATACATATTATGTTGTCATTTTAGCTTTTTTTTATATATATTGTAATAAACACCTTGACAGATATATTATAAAATGATAATATATTTTTATTAGATATATAAGATGTTTTGTAATTTTGTTTTATGTTTATATGAAACATCGAATTATATCAAAAGATGATTTATGTTGCAACGTAAATAAGTCTATAAGAAAAAAGAGGTAATAAAAAAATAAGAAGAATTGGTATGAGAAAAGAGTGAAAATCAATGGAGCTACAGCCGTACAATAACTTTGTAGGAATTAATGACAACAGACCTGTAGTGTTTCGCAATGTTTGGTGTGAAAATTTTGATGGGGAGTTATATGGAGGAATAAGCTAAATATAAAACGACAATATGCGGGGCTACCACGGTAACCCCGCATTATTAGAAGGGTGATAACATGGACAAAATAATAGAAACTAAGGATCTGTGTAAGATATATGGTACTGGTGAGGCGGCGGTTAAGGCATTAGTTAATTGTAATATCCAAATAAATAGGGGTGAAATCGTTTCAATAGTGGGTGCAAGCGGTTCTGGTAAATCTACGTTACTGCATTTGTTAGGGGCGTTGGACACCCCCACCTCAGGTGATGTGTTGGTTAATGGCGAAAATATTAACAAGAAAAACGACAAGGAGCTTTCAGAGTTCAGAAGAAGAAATATAGGCTTTGTTTTTCAGAACTATAATTTAGTACCAGAGCTGACAGCAGAGGAAAACATTGTGCTGCCGCTGTTAATGGATGGCAAAAAGCCGGACAAGGAATATATGAATAAAATAGTAACCATGCTGGATATATCGTCACGGCTTTCTCACCTGCCAGGTGAATTATCAGGAGGACAACAGCAGCGTGTGGCTATTGCCAGAGCGGTTATTAATAAGCCTGCGGTGATTTTTTGTGATGAGCCTACAGGCAATTTGGATAGAAAAAGTGGCACAGAGGTAATGGATCTGCTGCTTCAGCTGTCGTCAGAATTTAATATTACAGAGGTTATTGTTACCCATGATGCTTTATTGTCACAAAGGACAGACAGGGTGATTACCATTGTAGATGGCAGGGTGGAGGGATCATAACAAAATGATTGAACTTTTACTTGTATTTAAATATATTAAAAAGCATATAAAGCAGGTAACGTACTCCATATTGTGTATTGCAATGTTTACAGGGGCTATTTTGGCAGTACAGCTGTTTAATAGTTCATATTAGCAGTCGCTGGAGCAGTTCGCCATACAGGAGTCCGGCTTTGTTGGTACATATGCATTAAATGTTGATAAAAGCCGTGTTACTGATGAAAACTTAAAGCAGAGTGATGCAGGCGCTGTATATATAAATGGTGTGTTGTACTCTGAAAAAACATCGGAATTTATTTATATGGGTTATGCCGACAGCACAGCGGTAGATTTACAAAACTGGAGTATGTTAAAAGGCACTATGCCTACTGCTGCTGACGAGGTGGCAATACAGGAAAAAACATATTATTCCATGGGTATTACCAATAAGGTTGGCGAAAGGGTTACATTGCAGATTAATACCAGCGATGGTGTAATTAGTAAGGAATATACTCTAACAGGTATAATGCATAACTATGGAACCTATATTGACAAATTTGGAACGGATATACCAAAAGCACCTCAGGTAATAACAGGGGAAAACAGCAGTACAAATATGTGTGTTAATATTTATTACGATGATACCAGTGATTCACTAGTTGACTTTGGTGGTGAATATAATAAGATTAATGCTAATGTTGATTCCAGAAGCATTAATTCTATTAATACAATAAGTATTTCATTAACAGTATTTTTTCTGTTGCTGACCTGTTTGGGTATTCATAATATTGTTAAGGTAACCTACAAGGAACGTGAGCAGTATATTGGGTTAATGCGATGTATAGGCTTAAAGCGTGGACAGGCATACAGGGTCTTTTTATTACAGGGTATAGTAATGGCTGTTATTGCCTGTGCTGTTGGTTGTGGAATAGGCATTGCTGTGTATCTATTGGCAGTTGCTATAATGAATGCGATAGGCACTGCAGAATATCTGTTTATACTAAGCACAGTACCATTTTTAGTATCTGTGGCTATATGTCTGGTGGTTGTTGTTGGCTCCTTTGCAGTGCAGATGCTGTCCTTCAGTAAGCGTGCACCATTGGATTACAATACAATTAAGCTGCCCAAAAACCGCAGATCCAGAAGAAAATCAAAAACCTTTGTAGCCTTATGGGGACGTGTGTACAGTAAAAGCAACCGTTCTCAAATGATAATGTCCATCGCCTTAATTGCCAGCTGTATGGCGCTGCTGTGTTTTGGCTTTTTTTATGGAGAAATTCAGCCAATGGGTCGATATTACTATGATATGCTGCGGGCGGAGGAAACAAAAGAGGATTTTCGGGCATTTGTTTCTAGCGGTAGTAATGACGCCGGCTTGCTGTATATCAACGTACCAAGAGGCAGCGGGCTAAGCAAGGAACAGGTAAAGGAAATTAATGACAATGAAAATTTATCTGTAGATTTTTGCAATACAGGAGTATTTACAAGCACTTACCTGTTGGTAGATGACAAAGCCCAGTGTCAGTCGGTACAGGATTATGTTAAAAATGCAGAGTCCTTAATACAAATGGGTGGCCATAAGGATACACGAAAAAGCATGGAGGCAGCGGGGTACAGCGGTAACCAGGAGCTTTATGGATTAATTACGGCTGCCGTTCCTACTGACCAATTAAGTAAATTAGAACCAGCGTTGCTGCAGGGTGAAATTGACACAGAAAAGTTCAACAGTGGCGAACAGATAGCTGTTTTAGGTGATTATTTTAAGGTGGGTGATAGCTTTACCATATCATATGTTACCTACACTACTAAGATTAATGACGACAGAAATGAAGAGGTGCCAACCATACATAACTTTGACGTAACGGTGGGTGCTGTGTATGATTCGGCTGCCAAGGTATCGGTGCTAAAGGGCTTACAGGACGCAGCTTCAAAAAATTGTATAATAATGAATGATAATGTGCTGATGGCAGTTGACCCAACCCTATCCTACGAAAATGTTAGTATAAAATATACAGGTGATATTAAGGATAAGCAGGCAATAGATGATGCCAGAATGTATTTGAATATGCAGGCGTCCAATGGGGTTAACGTTTCAATTACTGATTATTTGGGAATTTCAGAAAAATGGAATAATATTGTTACTACCTATACAACACCTGTAATATTTATTGTATCAGTGTTTATGCTAATTATTTTGTTATCCTTGATGATGGTAAACAGCGTAAAGGTAAAAAGTAATTTGAAAAGCTATGCTTTGCTTCGTGCTATTGGAATGGATAAGCAGCAGCTTTCAAGAATAATAATACGTGACACGCTTAAACACAGTATAATAGGAATTTTAATAGGAGGTGTTAGCATATTAGGCTTTATTACAGTGGTATCTATGAGTGCTACCTTACCATATGCCAGTGTTCTAATTAATACGGTAATACCTGTTGCGTTAATAGGGGCAGGTGCAGTAATATTGGTTTCGTTGTTATCGTGTATATTACCTGTACGGTGGGTAATGAAGCAGGATGTGTCAACCTCTATTGATACTATTAAATATTGAGTTTAAAATCCTTGGCATAATTATTGTTTGTAGGTGTAACAAGATTAAAGATTAATAGAATAGCAAATTTAACATATTGTGTATCATATATTTAAAACTACAGCAGTTTTGCTAAATAAACTGCTGTAGTTTTATAATTATATACAAAAAATATTTTTTATATTGACTTGTTTTTTCTATTGTGATAATATTATATCGAAAAATAAATTATAAAGATAATAAATGTGATAATTATACACGCGTGTAGATTATAATAAACAATTTTAAACGAAAGAGGTCTAAATTCATGAAAGTTAAAAAAGCGAAGGTTTTAGCCTGTATTTCTGCTGTTGCCATATTGGTGTCTTGCTGCAGTATATCGGCATCGGCAAGTAAGTATTATTATGGTGAAACATGGCAGGGTACCGGTTGGTTACAAACAGGACAAAAATATTTTAACGCTTCTCCGGGAAACAGAATAAGATTTATTAATAAAACATTCTGCAGTGTATCAGGTGCAAAGGTGGAATATCAGCTTTATTATTGCCCTACTGGTTGGTTTCAAAATGCACAGCTTATGCCAGTAACGCAGATATTTGGGGTTAATGGAGGTGAACGCCGACCGTGGTGGGTGGATTGTAATATAGGAAATTATTCTTGTGAAATCCAGCCGCTTAACAATTATATATCAGCAAATAACCGTGCGGTAGTTACATATAGAAACGTATGGTACGAAAATTATAATGGAAGTGTTTGGGGTAATGACAGCTAAATAAACAACAAAGCGGCGGCATAAAAAATATATGCTGCCGCACATAAAAAGGGGGTAATTATATGGCAGTAATAGTAGAAACTAAAGATCTGTGCAAAACATACGGTACAGGCGACGCAGAGGTAAAAGCGTTAAAAAACTGCAATATTAAAATTTCACAGGGTGAGATTATTTCAATATTAGGTGCCAGCGGTTCAGGTAAATCTACGTTGCTGCACTTATTGGGTGCATTAGATACACCCACATCCGGTGAAATAATATTTAACGGAAAAAGTATGAAGAATAAAAGCGACAAAGAACTGTCTATATTTCGCCGCAGAAACATAGGCTTTGTTTTTCAAAATTATAACTTGGTGCCAGAGCTGACAGCAGAGGAAAATATTAAGCTGCCGCTTATGCTGGACGGAAAAAGTCCCGATAAAAAATATATGCATCAAATTGTAGAGATGCTAGGTATAGAGGACAGATTGTTACATTTGCCAGGGCAGCTTTCTGGCGGTCAGCAGCAGCGTGTGGCTATTGCCAGAGCTGTTATTAACAAGCCGTCTGTCGTGTTTTGCGATGAACCAACAGGTAACCTGGACAGCAAAAGTGGTGCAGAGGTGATGAAGCTTCTATTGTATTTAACGGCAGAGCTTAACATAACACAGGTTATTGTAACCCACGACATAAATATTTCTAAACAAACAGACAGGGCAATAACTATTACGGATGGAACAGTGGAAGGCGGTATGTAAAATGCTGGAATATACACTGGTAATTAAATATTGTAAAAAGCATTTTAAACAAATAATCGCCTCTGTGCTGTGCATAGCAGCCTTTACAGGGGCGGTGTTGTCTATACTGCTTTTTAATGCCAATTATGAGCTGTCGTTAACCCAATACGCAGAAGAAAAGCTTGGCTTTGTTGGGGTATATGAGCTTAATGCAGATAAAGAATTGGTTGAACAGGCAGATTTGCAAAAGGATAAGATTGGTGCTGTGTATTTTTACGAAACTGTCTACAGCGACAAAATAACCAATGTAAAAAAAACACCGTATATAGGCTATGCAGACCCATTAGCAATAAAAATGCAAGGGTGGAGCTTGCAAAAGGGCAGCCTGCCTCAAAAAAGTAATGAGATTGCAATAGAACAAAAAGAATATTATGCCTTACATTTAAAATCAGATATTGGTGAAGAGGTTACGATACAAACACAGAAGGACGGAAAAATATTAGATAATAAATATATATTAGTTGGAATTTTAAATAATTATGGTGACTATACAACTGGTGCAAATTCAGATATATATCCGTTTGCTCCACAAATTATCATTGGCGCAAAACAGGACAACCCAATGCTGATTAACCTGTACTATAACGATGAAAGCAACGGCGATGTGTCCTTTGGCGGGGTGATGAATGCTTCAGAAATAAATATAGATACAAAAAGCGTGGAAACAATAAACACTATAAGCATAATATTATCTGTGTTTTTCTTTTTGTTGATATTTTTGGGTGCTAATAATGTAGTTAGAATAACATATAAAGAACGAGAAAAATATATTGGCATAATGCGTTGTGTTGGTTTAACCAGCGGACAGTCATACAGAATTTTATTGGTTCAAGGTATATTAATGGCATTGTGTGCCGGTGTAATTGCCTGTATATTTGGCACAGCAGTATATGGAGGTGCTGTGATATTGTTAAACAATATAATTGATTCTAATTATATTTTTACATTGTCGTGGCCGCCATATGTAATAACTTTCGTTCTTTCTTGTACTTCGGTAATAGGAACCTTTGCTGTACAGATGTTTCGTCTTAGCCATAAAGCACCATTGGAATATAACACAGAAAAGACGATAAAAAATATAAAACGCAGAAAGAATATTTCTAAATTTTCCAAGCTGTGGAAATATATTTCAGGTAAAAATAATCGTTCGCAAATGATTATGTCCGGACTGCTTATAGCCATAAGCATGTGTGTGCTGGTTGTCGGCGTGTGTTATGGTGCTGTACAGCCCCTTGGCAAATATTATTATGATATGCAGAAAAAAGAAAAAATAAACTGTGATTTCCAATGTGCAGTTATCAGCGGTAACAATGCAGGTGACGCTTTGGGAATAAATACACCTGTTGGCAGCGGTATGACGAAAACAGAATGCGACATATTAAGAAAACAGGAAAATATTTCTGTGAATTTTTGTGTGTCTACTTTGTTTAATAACACATATCTGTTAACAGACAGCAGCGAACAAAATCCTAGTGTGATAGAATACACAAAACAGGTACCTGATTTATCAGTTTCAAATGGTAGTGGACTTTTAAAATCTACAAGAAAGCAAATGACAGAGGCAGGCTACACCAACGATCAAAAATTATATTCTTTAAAAGTGGCGGGTGTAGAAGAAAAGGCATTAGAAGGGTACAAGCCTTATTTAACAAACGGCGGTATAGACACAGCGGAATTTAACAGCGGCAAACAGATAGCTGTGGTTGGTGACGCTTTTAAGGTGGGTGACAAGCTGACTATATCTTATTTAGTGTATCCTACGACTATTAATGATACGGTAACATATGAAGTGCCGAAGGTGCATAATTTTGATGTGACGGTAGGTGCTGTTTATTCTAAAAGCAGTTCAAACTATATGGACGCAAGTGTAGAAATGGGATTAGGAAATGATTCCTATATACTTATGTCATATGACGCTATGGCGAAAGTAGATTCAAATTTAGCATTTGATGTAGTTACAATGACATATACAGGTGACATAAACGACAAGGAAGCGATAGATGCGGTGCGACATGCAATAAATAACGCTGCAGACAACAGCTTGAATGTGCACGTTTATGATTTTTTAAACCTAAAAGAAAGATGGGCAGAAATGGAACGTGTATATGAAATTCCTGTCTTCTTAATAGTGAGCATATTTATGATAGTTGCACTTGTAGCTTTTACTATTACAAACAGCATAAAGGTTAAAAGCAAGCTAAAAAGCTATGCACTACTGCGGGCTATTGGTATGAACAGCAGACAGCTGTTAAAGTTTTTGATACGAGATACGTTGAAATTTAGTATTGGAGGTATAATGGTTGGTGGTGTTGCGTTGGCTGTAATTACAGCAAACCCCGTTAACCAGACGTTACCATATTTAGAAATGGTATTTACTACGGTTGTTCCCGCGTTCCTTATAGGAAGTGCCGCTGTAATAATCATTTCTATACTGTCCTGTATATTACCTGTGCGCTGGATAATGAAGCAGGATGTGTCAACCTCTATTGATACTATTAAATATTGAGTTCACAAAGCCTTGACATAATACCTGTTTGGGGGTATAATCCAAACAGAATATTTAAAGGCTGTGACGGGAAAAACAGTTACTTGTCTGCACTCAGAGAGAGGATTGTATGGTGTGATATCCTTGTGCAATGTTAGCTGGTGCCGCCCCTGAGCTACTAGGATGATGAATTTTAGCGTATGTTGGCGTTAACAACTTCAAGTGATGTGTATTTTTATACACATAATTTGGGTGGTACCACAGGAGTTATGCTCCTGTCCCATGTTTATGGGGCAGGAGCTTTTTTGGCACTTTGACGCAGCTTTTAATTGTTAACTTAATACTAATCTATAACATGACGACTGACAAAAAGGCACATATTTCGTTATTTACAGCTTAGTAAAAAATATGAGAGGTAGGGAAAAAGGATGAAATGGATGGGGTTAAACGAACTACGAGAAAAATATTTATCATTTTTTGAAAGCAAGGGACATTTAAGATTGCCTAGCTTTCCACTGATACCAAAGGATGATAACAGCCTGTTGCTTATAAACTCTGGTATGGCACCAATGAAAAAATATTTTACAGGGGAGATTACACCACCAGCAAAACGTGTAACAACCTGTCAAAAGTGTATTCGTACACCAGATATAGAGCGTGTTGGTATTACTGCACGTCACGGCACATATTTTAATATGCTTGGCAACTTTTCTTTTGGTGATTACTTTAAAAAGGATGCAACGGCTTGGGCATGGGAGTTCTTTACAGAGGTGTTAGAAATACCAAAGGAGCTTTTGTATGTATCTGTGTATGTTGATGATGATGAAACCTATGATATATGGACAAAGGATTTAGGTGTTGAACCATCACATATGGTTCGCTTGGGTAAAGAGGATAATTTTTGGGAGCATGGTACTGGACCCTGCGGTCCTTGTTCTGAAATATATTTTGACAGAGGTCCTGAAAAGGGCTGTGGCAGTCCTGACTGTAAGGTAGGTTGCGAGTGTGACCGCTATGTTGAGGTATGGAACTTGGTATTTACACAGTTTTATAGCGATGGCAAGGGTAATTATACGCCCCTTGAGCATCCAAACATTGACACAGGCATGGGTCTGGAACGTTTGGCTTGTGTTATTCAGGGCGTAGATAACCTGTTCTTGGTTGATACCGTTATGAAAATTACTGAAAAGGTTATAGAGATAACAGGTGTACCATATGGCAGGGATGATAAATCAGACATTTCTCTGCGTGTTATCACAGACCATATTCGCAGCACAACCTTTATGATTAGTGACGGTGTTATGCCATCAAACGAGGGCAGAGGTTATGTGCTGCGACGTTTGCTTAGGCGTGCTGCACGTCATGGCAGATTGTTAGGCAAGACTGAGCCTTTCCTATATAAGGTGGCAGAGGTTGTTATAGCTGCTAACAAGGATGCATATCCAGAGCTTAACGATAAGCATGACTTTATTATTAAGCTAATTCGTGTAGAGGAAGAAAGCTTTGCTCGTACTATCGATCAAGGTCTTGCAACATTACAAAAATATATAGAGGATGATGAAATTCAATGTCTGTCAGGTGAAAGTGCATTCCATTTAAATGATACGCTTGGCTTCCCTATTGACTTAACAAGGGAAATTTTGCAGGACCATGGTATGACCGTAGATGAAGATCGTTTTCATCAGCTGTTGGCTGAACAAAAAAAGCGTGCAAGGGAAAGCAGAAAAAATGCTGGTGCTGATGCGTGGCTAAGTGATAACGTAGACCTAACTGATGTATGCAATACAACATTTGTAGGCTATACTGATTATAGCTGTGCTGGTAAGGTTTTGGCTATTGTTAAGGACGGTGAACGTGTTGACAACGCTATGCAGGGTGATAAGATTGCCATAGTAGTAGACAATACCTCCTTTTATGCAGAAAGCGGTGGTCAGGCTGGCGACGCAGGTACTATAACAAATGATACTGTAAGCATTGCTGTTACTAACACCAAAAAGGATAACACAGGTGCATTTGTTCACTCTGCTGTTGTAGAAAACGGTGTGTTAGCAGTTGGTGATACCGTACAGATGCAGATTGATGTGGAAAGACGCTTTGACATTATGCGTAACCATACGGCGGCACATCTGCTGCAGTCGGCGTTAAGAAAGGTTTTGGGCAGTCACGTTGAACAGGCAGGCCAGCTTGTAGACGACAGCAAGGTTCGTTTTGACTTTACGCATTTTTCTGCTATGACAGCTAAGGAATTGATAGAGGTTGAGGAAATAGTTAACAGAGAAATTCTAAAGAGTGATATAGTCGATTGTAGGGAAATGCCAATAGACGAGGCTAAAAAGCTGGGTGCAATGGCATTGTTTGGTGAAAAGTACGGAGATGTTGTCCGTGTAGTAAGGGCTGGCGATTTTTCACTGGAGTTCTGTGGCGGTACTCATGTGGATAACACAGCCCAAATAGGCTTATTTAAAATTATGTATGAGGGTTCGGTTGCATCTGGTGTAAGAAGAATAGAAGCCATAACTGGCAGAAATTTTGTTAACGGCTTTAACACTTGTATTGCCACAGTTGCTCAAGCGGCTGATGTGTTAAAAATTAATAATCCACGGGAGATTGTTAACGGCTGTCATCAGGTTGTTGAAAATATGAAAAAACAGGAAACAGAGATTAATGACCTTAAAAATAAGCTTGCTGCCTTCGCTGTTGATGATTTATTTAAAAACAGTGATATAACAAACGACGTGCGTATAATGACAAGCATATTTAAGGATACTTCAGCAGAGGTTTTAAGAACAATGTGTGAGCGTGTCCTTGATATGGCACCAAAGAGTGTACTTGTAATAGCTGGCGTTAGCGACGGCAAGGCAACCTTGGCTTGTGCAGTTGGTGAGGCCGTTAGAAAGCGTGGTGCAAAGGCTGGTAATATTGTAAAGGCTGTTGCACAGCTGGCAGACGGTAACGGTGGCGGAAAGCCAGATATAGCAATGGCTGGTGCTAAAAATATTGATAAGCTGGATAGTGCCATCAAAGCTGTTAAGGATATTGTAATGTCACAAATCAACGATTAATAAAAAATAAAAAATTAGCTGATTGGTTACAATTTCAATCAGCTAATTCTAATTTTGCAGGTAAAAAACGCTTTCCATAGCTTGTCTGCTGCTCCACACAGGGCTTTTAGCATAAAACAAAAATGCCAACACCCCAAGCTTTCTAAAGGTGTTGGCATTGACATATGTATTTTATTTGTTAGCATTAACCCATTTTATAATAGGTGTCAGCTTATCCATGGAAACGTAATTGCAGCCATTTTCCATGGTTTGTAATGCTTCGTTGTTTTTATCGTCATCATCGGTTTCTTTGTTAATGGCTTTGACAGCGGCCTCCATGATTATTTTATACAGACCATCCAGCTTGTCAAGGTCAAAACCACCTTGTAAATAAAAGAAAGGATGGTTTTCCAATTTGTTTTGTTCAACTAATCTCTCGTCTAAGCTTTTATCGGGTGCTGTCATACCTACACCGCAGACACATTTTAAATTTTGGTTTTTTCTAAATCGCTTTAGTCCACGTATCTGACCCGCACGTATCCACCCCATAAAAATTATGTTGGAGCTGGATTTTAAGCTTTTTTTGGCCTCGTCGGATGATATTGCAGGTATGCCGGTTTGCTTAGATAGCATTTTAGCGTAGCTTTCAGTAAAGCCGGTGTGAGTTTTATATACGATATAATCAATCATAAAATATACCTCCAAAGATATTTTGAAAAACAAAAAGGAGCCTTTAGGCTCCTAAGTGTTAACAATGTTTGAAGTTAATCAGACAGCTCTTGTTACCTTACCTGAACGCAGGCAACGAGTGCAAGCGTGAATACGCTTAGGTGAACCGTCTACGACAGCCTTTACACGCTGTACGTTTGGCTTCCATGTTCTGTTTGAACGTTTGTGTGAGTGAGATACTTTAATACCAAAAGTAACGCCCTTGCCACAAATATCGCATTTTGCCATGTGTCGGCACCTCCTTAGTGCTTATATAAATACAACATTCAATATTTTATCAGAAAAATCCACTAATTGCAAGTCTTTTTTTACATGCTAAAGAAATTTCTCATAACTTGGTTATTATATCACTGTTTTTTAAAAAAAGCAATCCTTATTTATTGGCTTTGTGAATAAGCTTTGGTAAAGACGGGTTTATTTTTCTTGTAATTTACGGTATTTTATTATATAATCGTAATTGTATATTTACAATGGTGAAATATGATTTTTTGGAGGATTTATTATGTTTTTTTCTCTTTTTGGAGGATCTTTTAACATTACTACAGTTTTGGTACAGATTTTAGCTTGTCTAGTAATAGTGTTCTTGGTTTTACCATTTCACGAGTGGGCGCATGGCTTTGTTGCCTATAAGCTGGGGGATAATACCGCTAAATACAGTGGCAGATTAAGCTTTAGCCCTTTGGCACACATTGACCCCCTTGGTGCATTGTGTTTGCTGTTGTTTAATTTTGGTTGGGCTAAGCCAGTACCTGTTAATCCACGAAATTTCAAAAATCCCAAGGCAGGTATGGCAATAACCGCAGCGGCAGGTCCTATTGCTAATATTTTAGCTGCTATGGTAGGCGGAATTTTGTTAAACCTACTGATTTTTCTGTTTTCTCATTCTATTTTACCAGCAGCACAGTTTTTAACGTACATTGCCTTGTTTCTGCAATATTACATTTCCATAAACGTTGGCTTGGCTGTGTTTAATCTAATACCCATACCACCGTTAGATGGTTCAAAAATACTTTTTATGTTTCTACCACAACGCATTCTTTATAACCTGCAAAGATATCAAATGTTCTCTTTTATTATACTGTATTTATTGTTGTTCTCAGGGATTTTATCAGTACCACTGGGCATTTTACAAAATGGACTTTATAACGGTGTTATGAATATTACCGCCTTTCCTTTTAGCCTGTTTGGCTAATGTGCAATTATCAAAACTAAGGGGGAGAATCGTTGCAGCAGGATATACCCGTATTACAATATAAGCTTTCCTCCTTTGAGGGACCGTTGGATATGCTATTACAGCTTATTGCTAAAAACAAGCTGGACATATGTGATATTGAGATAGCATTATTGCTGGACCAATATATGGAACAGATAAACAATATGCAGGAAAATCAAATGGACGTTTCCAGTGAATTTTTAGAGATGGCTTCACGATTGGTTTATATTAAATCAGTTTCATTGCTGCCAAAGCACGAAGAAGCCGAACAGCTAAAAAAGGAGCTGGAAGGACAGCTGTTAGAGTATGCAGAGTGTCGAAGGGTGGCAAAGCTGTTATCACACATGGTAACCTATGACCTGTTTTCACGTGCACCTGCTAATATAGAATACGATATGACCTATACCCGTAGGCATAGCCCAACAGATATATGTGTTGCTTTTATATCCGCTGCGGGTCGTGGAAAGCGAAAGCTTCCACCGCCAATTGACGCTTTTTCGGGTATAGTATCCCGAAAGATTGTATCTGTCAGCTCTCGTATAGTTTATGTTATGCGTTCTCTTTGGAAAGGTCAAATTGTAAAATATAAGACCTTGTTTAAGGACGGCAGTGAAAAAAGTGAGCTGGTTGCTACTTTTTTGGCGGTTTTGGAGCTGGTTAAGAACAAGCGTATCCGCATAGATGGCTTTGGCGAGGATGCAGATGTGAAAATGATTAAAGAGGTTAAACACAGTGAAGAATAAAGAGATAAAGGCGGCAATAGAAGCAATATTGTTTGCAGCGGGTTCACCAGTACCTATAAGCAGGATAATAGAGGCACTGGAGGTAAAAAAAAGTGTAGCCTTGGAATTAATACAAAGCCTACAGCAGGACTATAACAAGGACAGCCGAGGTTTGACGGTTATTAAGCTACAGGACAGCTATCAAATGTGCAATAAAAAAGAGTATGGCGAGTATATTCGTAAGGTTATGGATTTACGAAGAAACGCCCCATTGTCACAGGCAGCCATGGAGGTGCTGGCGGTTATTGCATACAATCAGCCTGTTACAAAGGCGTTTGTTGAGCAGGTGCGTGGCGTGGATTGTTCAGGTGTTGTAGGCAGCCTTACAACAAAAGGCTTAATTGAAGAAAAAGGCAGGTTAGAGCTGCCAGGCAGACCGTTGCTGTATGGTACAACCGAAAATTTCTTAAGGTGCTTTCAAATAGATTCTATTGAAAATTTGCCACCATTGCCAGAAAAGGAACAGGGTAAATCAAAGGAGGCTTCCAAAGAAAATTCAGAGAAGGATAACAAGGCTGATAAGGTGGACTCAACAGATAACACAAGGGATACTAATATAGCTTCAACTCCGCAAGAGCTGCAAAATGTAAAATCGGAAGAAGCTATAATAGATGACAAGCCACCAGCAACAGAGGAAAACGCCGAGGAGCTGTTAACCGCTATGGGGATAGTTAGAGAAATACCACACGACCAGTTAACAAAGTAGTTTTTAAAGAGGAGATTGCGAGGGAGGTTTTATATTGACTGCACTAATAGTTATCCTATGTATAGTCGTATTCTTCGCCTTTCTGCTGTTTATGCCAATTAAGCTGAAAGCAAAATATGCAGATGATTTTGTTTTAAAGATAGGATATTTATTTCTATGGTTTACCTTGGTTCCACAAAAGCCTAAAAAGAAAAAAGCTCACAAAAAATCCGATAAAGGCCCAGCGGAGAAAAAAGATAAAAAAGAAAAGAAAGAAAATGAAAATATATCCCAATTAAAGGATATAATAAAGGATAAGGGCATAGGTGGGGTAATAGAAATACTAAGGCAGGCGATAAACATAATGAAAGGCTTTTTAGGCGGGGTTACTAATCATATCATTATTAACCGATTTAATTTATCTGTCATAGTTGCAACTAATGATGCCGCAGATACAGCCGTAAATTATGGCTATGCTTGTGCGGGCATTTATCCCCTTACCTCGTTTATTCTATCAGCTGTAAAAAAAATAAAAACCCAGAGTATAAATGTGATGCCCGATTTTAATAAAAAGGAATGTGAAATCACAGGTGATGTTTATGCTAAAATAAAGCTTTTCTTTTTAGTTGGCAGTCTTTTGAAGGCAGGGTTTAGGACATTAAGGTTAATGATAAATATTAAAAAGGGTGACACGGTGGCCCAAGAACATGCAGTAAAATAGCTGATAACCATATTTGGTTTAATATAAAATAAATTAAAAATAAGGCGGTGTCTTTTATGAGTAATCATCCAATAGAGGGTATGATGGACGTTACAATGGAAAAAATCAGGCAGATGGTAGATGTGAACACGATTATTGGTAATCCTATTACTACACCAGATGGTACTGTAATTATTCCAATATCAAAAATTAGCTATGGCTTCGCAGCTGGTGGCTCTGACTTTGCTGCTAAAAGCTCTCCTGCAAAGGATTTGTTCGGTGGTGGCTCAGGTGCTGGCGTGTCTATAACCCCTGTAGCGTTTATTGCAGTATGTAACGGTGAGGTTAGCCTTCTTAATATTAATGACTGCAATTCTGGTGCTGCCGCACAGGCTATAAACATGGCACCGGATATTATTGATAAAATATCTGGTATCTTTAAAAAGGATAAGAAAAAAACTAATAATGATGAATCAAAAACCATGACAAGCCAAGATAGCGAAACAAAATAATTTGTGTTAGATATGTTTTGGTGAAGCGACAGCTTGGAAACGTCTAAAAAAGTAATAAATCAGGGTAATCCAACATAATTATTGATGATAATAATATGTAGGGGTGATCCCTTGATAAAACGTGTTGCAGCTGTATGTACAGTGATAGTCCTTGCGTTGACCTGTGTTATAACACCTGTTAATGCGACAGACGATAAAACGGTAGCTAAGCCAACCTTATCAGCACAAGGTGCTGTGCTTTTGTGCGTGAATAATGGAGAATATATATTAGATAAGGACAGCGAAAAACAGATGCCCATGGCAAGTACCACAAAAATACTGACGGCACTAATGGCGTTAGAACAAGCCAGCAGTGAAAATAAGGTTGTTACCGTTACAGCGGATATGTACGCAGAGGGTTCCTCCATGTACCTAAAGGCGGGGTATCAGCTTACGCTGCGTGATTTGGCAGTGGGCATGATGACGGTGTCAGGTAACGATGCCGCAAACGCCGCTGCCTTAACAATGGCTGATTCCACAGAGGCCTTCGCAGACCTTATGAACCAAAAGGCACAGCAAATAGGTATGAAGAATTCTAATTTTGTTACCCCCTCTGGTTTAGACAATGACAACCATTATTCTACAGCCCGTGATATGGCACAGCTAATGGCATATGCTATGTGCAATGAGGATTTTGCAGAGATAACAGGGCAAAAGACAGCAAAGGTGGAGTTCGTTGAACCACAGTCTACGATAAAAACCTATACCAACCATAACAGATTACTTAGTTTGTATCAGTATTGTAATGGTGGAAAAACCGGTTTTACAAAAAAGGCAGGCAGATGCTTGGTAACATCAGCTGAAAAGGACGGTGTAAAGCTAATTGCCGTTACCTTATCAGCAGGGGATGACTGGAACGATCACATAAAGATGTATGACTACGGTTTTAGCACATTGACTGTGTTAGACAAGGATAAAACAGCATACGATACAGTAGTTCCTGTTGTAGGAGGAACGTGTGACAGTGTGGAGGTATCTGCACTGTCAAATGATGTTATTGTAGTACCAAAAGATGCTGTGGGTAAGATTGAAGCAAAGGTTAATATGCCCAAGTTTTTGTATGCACCAGTGGAAAAGGGGCAGGCAGTAGGCAAAATAGTATATACAATAGATGGCAAGAACGTGGCAACGGGTGATTTGATTACTAAAGAGGGCTGTGAGTATAAAACAGCTGATAAAAACTTTTTTGACGTTATATGGGATTTTATATGTAATGTTTTTGGAATAGGATAAAATATAAAGGATAAGGATTGGGTGAAAGCCTTGGGAGTAAAAGATATAGTTAGATTACAAAAAATGCTGGCAGATTGTGGAGTAGCATCCAGAAGAAAATCAGAACAGCTAATTGCTGATGGCAGCGTAAAGGTAAATGGGCAGACCGCCAAAATAGGTGATAAGGTTGACCCATACAATGATAAGGTTGTAGTAAAAGGCAAGAAAATTTCTGGCAGGTCTAAACCAAAGCACTACTATGTTATGCTACATAAGCCACGTGGCTATGTAACCACCATGAATGATGAGATGGGACGTAAATGCGTAGCGGAGCTTGTCAGTGATATACCAGCCAGAATATATCCTGTGGGCAGATTGGACAGGGACTCTGAGGGTCTGCTGCTGATGACCAATGATGGTGAGTTTGCCAATAAGGTAACACATCCAGCAAAGCACGTTTATAAGGTTTACAAGGTAACTATCAGACCGGGTATTACTGAAGAACAGCTAACGGAGATGTCCTGTGGCATGGTTATAGACGGCAGAATGACCGCACCAGCAGAGATACACGTTGTTACCCGTAAAGAGGGCAGATGCGTGTTAGAGATTATACTGCGAGAGGGCAGAAACAGGCAAATACGAAAAATGTGTGAGCAGCTGGGTATAGAGGTTGCCAGACTAAAACGTATTGCTATTGGACAGGTTAAGCTAGGTGGGCTGGAACAGGGCAAGTGGCGTGAACTGTCAAAGGACGAGGTGCGTCGTTTAACAGCCAGACCAAATACAACCGAGGATTATTGAGGTACAAGCTATGTTATGTGTTAAGCCAACTGAAAATTTATCACTGGAAAAGGATATATTAAGTAAGTGTGCAGTCATGGGCAAGGAACCACGACTTATTACAGCTGTGGAGGATAATGAAATATTAGGGTATATTGCAGTGGATTTAATCCTAGGGGAGGAAAGAATTATTGCTTTTAATATTTCCGGCTGTGAAAATTATGACCATCCTACAGGTGTTCAGTGGGAGATAGCTGATTATTTAATTAGGACAGCGGGTAATTATGCTATGAACAGAGGGGTTGTTAAGCTAACAACTGACCTTGAATCTAAATTTACACTTTTTAGATTGTTTAAATTTACAGAATTGGACAATAAATTTACAGTTTATTTGAAGGATTTGTTCAAAAAGTGCGAAAATTGTAGTTAAAAGGATTTTTCCTTGTGGTTTTTAGTCAAATATCATATAATAATAGGGTATATTTATATAAATAATCAAGCTAGAACGGAGGAGCATAGATGAGTGTAGAAAACAAGGCTCAAACCCTTGCAAATGCCCAAGGGGATATAGAAAAAACAGCGGCATACAAAAATCTTGTAAGCTTTTTTGACCAGGGTACATTTACTCAGATTGATGCTTACGCAAAATCACAGGACAACTTTGCAGAGGTTGTAGCAGGCTACGGTACAGTTAACAGCTGTCCTGTATACGCTTTCGCTCAAAACAACGATATTTGTGGTGGTGCTATGAGCAAGGCACAGGCAGCTAAGCTGAAAAAAGTTTATGATTTAGCAGTTAAAACCGGTACTCCAGTAGTAGGCTTTTATGATAGTGTAGGTGCTAAGCTATCAGAGGGTATAGATATGTTATCATCCTATGGTGCAGTGTTAAACAGTGTAGGCAACCTGTCTGGTGTTGTCCCACAGGTTTCAGTTGTACTAGGAACGTGCTTAGGTACTGGTGCGTTAAATGCCGTTAGTGCTGATTTTGTTATTATGTCAGAGAAGGCACAGCTATCATTGGATATTCAGGGTGAATGTGGCAGTGCATCAGCTGTTGCACAAAACGGAATCAGTCATATAACAGCCAAGGATACAAAGGAAGCCATAGAAAAGGCACAGCAGTTGATTACTATGCTTCCATCTAATAACCTTAGCGTATCACCACTTATGGATGATGATGAGCCAAAGGCAGAGGGCAAATGCCCAATATCTGCTATTGTAGATGCTGACAGCTATATTTCCTTACAAAGAGGATATGGCAATGAGGTATCTGTAGGCTTAGCCAGATTAGTAGGTTCAGTTGTAGGCATTGTAGCTACTAAGGGTGGTGTGCTGGATGCTGAAGCTTGTAATAAAATGACAAGGTTTGTACGCTTTTGTGATGCTTTTGCAATACCTGTTGTTACCTTGGCAGACAGTCAGGGCTTTGCGACAGTAGCAGAGGCCGCAAGGGTTTCCGCAGCCTATGCAGAGGCTACAACCGTAAAGGCTACTGTTATTACCGGAAAGGCATACGGTGCTTTCTATATAGCTGTTGCTGGCACAGGTGCTAACGCTGATATTACAATGGCATGGACAGACAGCGTTATCTCTCCATTACCTCCTGTTACAGGTGCTGCTATTATGTGGCAGGACAGGATGAACGTTGCAAAGGATAAAAGAGATGAAGTGGTAAAGCAGTACGAGGCTGAAGAATGTTCAGCATTTAAGGCTGCTGGTGAGGGCTATGTTGAGGACGTTATAAATCCTGATGACACTCGTCTAAAGCTATACAGTGCTATTACAATGCTATCTGGTAAAAGGGTTACCTCTTTGCCTAAAAAGCACGGCACCATCTGATAATTTATACACAAAGAAAATATATTATTAAATTATAGATAAGGGATGAAAAATATGAAAAATTTAAAAATTACTGTTAATGGCACTTCATATGACGTACAGGTAGAAGAACTAAATGGTTCAGCTGCTCCTGCTGTTCAGACAGCAGCCCCAGCACCAGTGGCTGCCCCAGCTGCACCAGCACCAGCTGCTCCCGCTGGCGGTGAGGCAATATCTGCCCCAATGCCAGGTACTATTGTATCTGTAAACGTTACTGCTGGTCAGAGCGTAAAATCAGGTGAGGTTGTAGCTGTATTGGAGGCTATGAAAATGGAAAACGAAATCGTTGCCCCTAAGGACGGTACAGTATCCGCTATTCACGTTAGCAAGGGTGAGTCTGTAGATTCAGGTGCACCGCTTATTACACTTAACTGATAAACTTCCACCGAAAGGATTGTTTGATAAATGGCACAGAAAAAAATTCTAGTTACAGAAACAGCTCTGCGTGATGCTCACCAGTCTTTGTTGGCTACCAGAATGACAACAGCCGAAATGCTGCCAATTTTACCAGCTCTGGATAAGGTTGGATATTATTCTTTGGAGTGCTGGGGCGGTGCAACATATGACTCTTGCCTAAGATTTCTAAATGAAGACCCATGGGACAGACTGCGTACAATTAGAAAGAATTGTCCTAACACAAAGCTGCAAATGCTTTTTAGAGGTCAAAATATGCTTGGCTACCGTCACTATGCTGATGATACTGTTGAATATTTGGTACAACGCAGCGTAGCAAACGGTATTGATATTATTCGTATATTTGACGCACTAAACGATATTAAGAACCTTGAGGTTGCTATTAAAGCGGCTAAAAAGGAGGGAGCTCATGCACAGGTAGCCATGTCATACACAACAGGTCCTGTGTTTACTACACAGTACTATGTTGACTATGCTAAGCGTATTGAAAGTGCAGGTGCTGACTCTATATGTATTAAGGATATGGCGGCACTGCTGACTCCTACAGATACAGTGAAGCTTGTTCGTGCGTTAAAGGTTGCTACCAATCTACCAATTCAGCTTCATACACATTATACATCTGGCTTGGCTTCAATGTGTTTGTTAAAGGGTATTGAAAACGGTGCAGATATGATAGACACAGCTATTTCACCCTTAGCCTTGGGTACATCCCATGCACCTACAGAATCAATGGTAGCTGCACTTAACGGTACAGAGTACAGCACAGGCTTGGACCTTGTACAGCTTAGCGAAATTAGAGAATACTTTATGACCTTAAGAAAGAAGTACATTGATGAGGGTCTGCTTGACCCACGTCTGCTTGCTACTGACTCAAAGGCACTTATATATCAGGTACCAGGCGGTATGCTGTCTAATCTTCTGTCACAGCTGAAGCAGGCAGGTCAGGAGGATAAGCTGACACAGGTGCTTGAAGAGGTTCCTCGTGTTCGTAAGGACTCTGGCTTCCCACCGCTGGTTACACCTACATCACAAATTGTTGGTACACAGGCTGTACTAAATGTTATTACAGGTGAGCGTTACAAGATGTGCACCAACGAGTTTAAAGGCTTAGTTGGAGGAAAATACGGTACAACTCCTATGCCAATAGATAAAGACTTCCAAAAGAAAATTATTGGCAACGAAAAACCTGTAACTTGCCGTCCAGCAGATTTGTTAGAGCCAGAGCTAGACAAGCTTCGTAATGAGATTCCACAGTGGATTGAGCAGGAAGAGGATGTGCTGTCATATGCACAGTTCCCAAAGGTTGCTGTTGACTTCTTTAAAAAAAGACGTGATGCACAAAATGGCATTAACTCTGATAAAGTAGATATGGAAAATATGGTTCATCCTGTATAATAGGAATTATTGCTATATAATTTTCATATGCTAAAGGTGGTAAGTGCTTTTAAGGTGCTTACCACTTTTAGATAAAAAAATAAACATAAAAACTTGATTTTTAATAGTCAATGTAGTATAATACATCATACACCGCATTTAGCGGCAACCTGAGCAAGTCAGAATTTTATTCCTTTAAATATGCGAGCGGTAGGCCCTGTACGATTGGATACCGTGAACCATGTCAGGCGGGGAACCGAGCAGCATTAATCGTGTCATCTGATGCGATACAGTAAGTCTGCCGTTCACATATGTAAAGGGGTATTGCCGTCTGTCTTGCTCTTTTTATTGTACAGAAGGGGTGTGCTAATATGTATCAGGTTTTGTACCGTAAATGGCGACCTAAGACCTTTGAGGATGTTTCTGGACAGCCACAGGTTACTGTTACCCTAAAAAACGAACTGCAATCTGGACGTATTAACCACGCATATCTTTTTACAGGCTCTAGGGGTACAGGTAAAACAACCTGTGCTAAAATACTGGCTAAGGCTGTTAACTGCTTAGCTCCCGTTGATGGTAACCCTTGTGGAGAGTGTGAAATATGCACAGGTATTGATGAGGGTACCGTGTTGGACGTGTCAGAGATTGATGCTGCCAGTAATAACGGTGTTGATAATATACGAACTATTATTGATCAGGCTGCGTTTACACCGGCTAAGGCAAGGTATAGGGTTTACATTATAGATGAGGTTCATATGTTGTCAGCAGGTGCTTTTAATGCCTTGCTTAAGACGCTGGAGGAGCCACCATCACACGTTGTGTTTATCTTAGCAACTACAGAGGTGCATAAGCTGCCAGCTACAATATTATCACGCTGTCAACGCTTTGATTTTCGAAGAATTCCACCAGAGGATATTGCAGAACGCTTAGAGTATGTCGCTGCACAGGAGGCTGTTCAGCTGGATCATCAGGCGGCTATGTTAATAGCTGTTGTGTCAGACGGTGCGTTGCGAGATGCCTTGTCATTGTTAGATAGATGTATGGGTGTTGACAGCACTATTACCTCAGAGCTGGTTCGCAGCACAGCAGGATTAGCAGGACGTGACCATTTGTTTGAGATAACAGCTTGTATTTTGGACAAGGACAGTGGCAGCGTTCTGGACTATATTGAAAAGCTTCATAAGGATGGCAAGGATATGGCTCGCCTATGTGAGGAATTAGTTGACCATTTTCGCAGCCTAATGCTGTTAAAGACCATGAAGACCACTGGCTCATTAGTGGTTATGTCACCTACCGAGTTGAAAAAGGCGAGGGAACAAAGCGATAAGCTGACGCTAGAGGAAATTATATATTATATGGATACTCTACAGCTTGCTTATGACAGAATGTTTAAAGGTGGTAATAAGCGTACAGAAATGGAGCTGTGTCTTATTAAATTGGCACGCACTGAGCTGGATGATGATAAACAAGCTATTTTAGCACGTTTGGCCAGATTAGAACGAGCTGTCAAAAATGGTGTTGTACCTGTTAATGAGTGTAATCAGCAGACAACGGCTTTACAGGAGATTTCACAGTCAAAAGCTATAGATGTGTTACCCTCAGTTACGGAAGCTGAAAACGCACAGCCTATTGTCGATGTTCCTGTTAATGATAATACACCACCACAGATGCCTGTTATCAATAAAGAACCAGTGGACTTAGAAGCTATAATAGGCAGTGCTAAGCCTATGGATGACTGGCAGGAGGTTTTAGATGTATTAAAAACTTATTCACAGACCATTGCGGCGTCGTTTAGAGATACTGACGCATACATTAGCGGTGACTATCTTTTAATAGATGCGAAAAGTGACATACCCTTTAAGCTTTTAAAGCAGTCTGCACAGCGTGATAAAATGCGAGTGGCTGTTAAGGAAGTAACAGGCCGAACATATAGGCTGGGACCGTATAAAAAGCCGGAACAACAGCAGGCTGAGAAAGACCCATTAATAGATTTTACAGCTAAGCTAAAGGATTCGGGCGTAAATGTAAATGAAGTAAATAACTAAAATTAAGAATATATATGTATAAATGAAAGGAATGTTTAATATGAAGGCAAGACTACCAAAAGGTTACAACAACGGCGGTGCTACAAATATGCAGCAAATCGCAAAGCAGGCTCAAAAAATGCAGGAGGAGATGGACGAGGCCAGCACAGCACTAGAAAGCAAGGAGTATTCAGCAACTTCTGGCGGCAGTGCTGTTACAGTAACAGTTACTGGCAAAATGGAGGTAAAGGCAATTGACATTAAACCAGAGGTGGTAGACCCTGAGGATGTTGAAATGTTGGCTGATCTGATTATAGCTGCTACAAATGAATCACTAAGAGCTGCAAATGATGATAAAGCAGAAACAATGGAGAAAATTTCAGGCGGTCTAAACCTACCAGGATTATTCTAAGCTATGGCAGGATACGACGTTGCACCCTTGGCAAAGCTTACAGAACAATTTCAACGTTTGCCAGGTATAGGGGCAAAAACCGCACAACGCTTAGCATATTTTGTGCTGAAAATGCCCACATCTCAGGCGGAGGAGTTTTCTCAGGCTATTTTAAATGCCCATGAGAAAATACATTATTGCAGAATATGCTGTAACCTTACAGACAAGGACGAGTGTAATTTGTGCAGTAATCCAAAGCGTGACCAGTCCACCATATGTGTGGTGGAGGACCCAAGAGATATAATAGCTATGGAGCGTACTCAGGAATACCATGGGGTTTACCATGTTTTGCATGGTGCTATGTCGCCCTTAAGTGGTATCGGTCCCGACCAATTAATGATAAAGCAGTTGTTAGAGCGTATTAACAAAGGTAACGTGGAAGAAGTTATTATGGCAACTAACCCAACTGTAGAGGGTGAGACTACCGCCATGTATATTTCAAAGCTGTTAAAACCACTAGGGGTAAAGGTTACACGGTTAGCTTATGGAATACCAGTAGGCGGAGATTTAGAGTATGCTGATGAGGTTACCCTTCTTAGAGCCCTAGAGGGCAGAAGTGAATTATAATGTTTACAAGGCACAATTCATTTTTTGGTTTGTGCCTTTACATTATTTATAGTAACAAAATTCCGCAAATTTCATTTGACAAGGTTAAGTGGTTGTGATAACATTTGATATTGTAAGGTATGCTATTTTTCCATGAGAGGAGGGCTAAGAAATGGCACAAAAAAGCACCCAAACTATAGCACAGAACAAAAAAGCTTACCATGATTACTTTGTAGAAGAAAGTATGGAGGCGGGTATTGAGCTGTGTGGCACAGAGGTGAAATCCTTGCGTGCTGGCAGGGTTAACCTAAAGGATTCATGGTGTTCAGTAGTAGATGGCGAAATATTTATTAATGCCATGCATATTAGCTCTTATGATCAAGGAAACATTTTTAATCGCGATCCCTTGCGTGTCAGACGTTTGTTGATGCACAAACGTGAAATAATGCGTTTGTTTGGCCTTATGAAGCAACAGGGATATGCTTTGATACCGATCTCACTATATTTTAAAGGCTCAAGGGTTAAGGTGCAGGTAGGATTGTGCAAGGGTAAAAAAATGTATGATAAACGTGCAGATATTGCACAAAAAGACGCAAAGCGTAGTATCCAGCGACATCTTAAGGAACAAAACAGATAGAAAATAGTTTTTATCTCATAATAAAAGGCTGGGGGCAAATTGTTGTATCAGCCAAAATAATATGGGGATGTAAAGGTTTCGACGGGGATTGTAAGTCATTGTAAGCGAGTAGCGGTGCGGAACCGCTATAAAATCCGCAAACTTTAAAATTAATTGACAACAATAATACTGTTGCACTAGCAGCGTAATGCTGCTCGTCCTATCCGAAAGTACCGCGGTTCGGTGTGGGCGTCATTTAGCGGTGAACGTGAATAAAAGCGTGCTTTGTCTTTTATCATGAACTAGAAGCTACCGTAACCACAAGCCTGTTGATAGGCGTGTGGCGAGGGGAATCCTAAAATATCAACTACACTCGTAGAAAGCCTTGGTAAACGATTTTCGGACAGGAGTTCGACTCTCCTCATCTCCACCAAAAGACATATCTTCCGCCAAGGGGGAAGATATGTCTTTTTCTATGTTTAAAAGCGTGTTATAATGAAGTAAAGATTATTTACATATAACAGGTTGTTGTTTTGTCTCAACAGAAACCAGACCATCATATCAAAGTTGATTTGGACTTGGATGTGATGGATGTTATAGGATTGAGGTGAAGATATTGAGAGCGATACACTATGAGGTTTTAAATGAAATTAGTTGTTCACGAACAATTCCACAAACCATTTTAGATGTCGGTTGCGGAAATGGATCATTTACTCAAGTGGTTTCTACTACATATCCGGGTAGTGACATTACTGCTATTGACACTTCAGTTGCCAAGTTGTTTTCAACTGACAATATAGCGTTTTTTAAGGGAAGCGTTGAACAACTGCCCTTTGTTTCAGAATCGTTTGACTTAGTTATTACCGTGCTGTCGTTACATCACTGGAAAGAAAAAGGCAAAGGTATTAGCGAAATATATCGAGTTCTTAAAAAAGATGGCAGACTTATAATCGGTGACCCGTTACTTGAAGATTGGATGAGCAATCGTATTCTTGGAATGTTAATGCAAGTAATAGATGGTGGCATCTTTACAGATAAGAAAAGAGTAAGTGAATATTTAAACATGGCAGGATTTGAGGATATTAGTATTCGGCTTATCCCAAATACTATGAATTCACTATATCTTATTACTGCAAAGAAGTAATACAACTTCTAGTTTGCTGAACTTGTTATTTGAGCATTTTGCGTAGTGCAGGTTCAAATCCCTCTGCAAAAATCCCCTCACATCCACAACTACCAGCCCACTCAAATGGGTATTAGGCGAACACCTACTGTTTTGCAGAAAGTAGTTGATTCCAGTAAGCTTGATAGTTATCTTAGTAGAACCCAGTACAGCACGGGAGTATCAGGTTCAATAACCAAGCTTTCCGATGTGCAGGATTTAAAAACGTATAAGGACACATATAATGCGTTGCCGTGATAGCAGATTGAAAAAAGTGATTAACTGTGTTATAATACGTGATAATTTGAAGTTTTAAAACAAGGTATTCAATGTAACGTAGGTAATTAGGGAGATGGCATATAAAATGAAAAAATGTGAATATTGTGGCAAAGAAATTTCCTATCAACAACAATATTGTGATGATGTATGTGAACAAACAGCTAAACGGTATTATCGCACCATGAGGAATAAAGGTAAGTTGTTTTCCGTTATTAATTTTTGCTGCTTGTTAGGGCTGATTATAGCTGGATTTTGGGCTGTATTATCACCTAGTGAAATACCTGCGTTCTTGGCAGGCGTTGTATTAATATTAATGGGATTGCTGTACTTTCTGTTGCCATTTGGGACACCTGAACAGATAAAGAAGCGTCAAATAAAAAACAATGTGAATATGATAAAAACCATTGGTATAGCAGTTTTTGTAATTGGTGTTATTTTAATTGGTTGTGGATTGTTTTTATTCTAACCACCGCCGTTATAATTTAAAATCAAATAGTACACCACTAATCCTTTTGTTGGTGGCGAAAATGTAGCTTTACATAAGTCTTATAATACACAAGCAGGGAACAGCACGTAATAGTGTTGTTCCCTGTTAACTTTTGTGGTTGTTAATTTTACATTAAACTTTATTAGAGCCATAGACAAGTTGTGGAGCTTTTTATAATGCTACGTTATTATTATATGCTTTGGTAAGGGATTGCTCATAAATTTTATCTATGGTCTTATTGTGATTTAGAATTAAAATGACCTGTGTATAGAAAAATACTTAGAAAAATACTGATTAAGGATCACTTTATAAAAATCATTCCATAGTTGGGATTGTTGGCAGCTTGTCAAAGCTCGCTTGTAGTTCCTCGTCAGTTGGAACGTAGTCTGTCATGCGTTTTTCCATATACGCTGAATATGCAGTCATGTCAAAGTAACCTGTACCTGTTAGACCAAATAAAATTGTCTTTGCCTCACCTGTTTCCTTACAGTGTAATGCTTCGTCTATAGCACCACGAATAGCATGAGCGGATTCAGGTGCGGGTAAGATGGTTTCTAGCTTTGAGAACATTACAGCAGCCTCGAATACCCTTGACTGTTCCACTGATTTAGCCTCCATATAGCCGTCATGGTATAGCTTAGATAGAATAGGTGACATACCATGATAACGTAAACCGCCTGCGTGGTTAGCAGATGGTATAAAGCTGCTGCCTAAGGTGTACATACGTGCCATCGGTGTTATTTTTCCAGTGTTACAGAAGTCGTAGGCGTATTTACCACGAGTCATAGATGGGCATGACGCTGGTTCAATGGCTACTATGCGGGGGTTAGCTTTACCTGTTAGCTTATCCTGCATGAACGGTGCTATTAAACCACCCAGATTAGAGCCACCGCCTGCACAGCCGATAACAACGTCTGGGTATTCACCTAAAATTTCCATGGCTTTTTTACTTTCTAAGCCGATTATAGATTGGTGCAGTAAAACCTGATTTAATACGGAACCCAGAACATAACGGCAGCCCTCTGTTGATGTGGCGGTTTCTACAGCCTCAGATATAGCACAGCCTAAACTGCCGGTAGTGTTGGGATTTTCTGATAAAATTTTTCGTCCTATGCTTGTGGTGCTGCTAGGACTAGGAATGATATTAGCGTCAAAGGTCTGCATTACGGTTTTTCTAAATGGCTTTTGTTCATAGGAAACCTTAACCATATATACAGTCAGGGGGATACCAAAATATGAACAAGCCTCACTTAAGGCTGTACCCCATTGACCTGCACCTGTTTCTGTTGTTAGTGAGGTTAAGCCTTGGTCCTTTGCATAATAAGCTTGGGCTATGGCAGAGTTTAGTTTATGACTTCCAGATGTGTTGTTGCCCTCAAATTTATAATAAATTTTGGCAGGAGTTCCTAGAGCCTTTTCTAGGTTGTATGCCCTAATTAGTGGGGACGGCCTATATATCTTGTACATTTCCCTAATAGGCTCTGGGATGTCAATGTATCTAGTGGTGCTGTCCATCTCCTGATGGGCTAACTTTTTACAGAAAACAGGGTATAAATCCTCCTCCGTGGCAGGCTTCATTGTAGCAGGATTTATTAATGGATCTGGTTGTTCCTTCATGTCAGCTCGCATATTGTACCACTGTGTTGGTATCTCGTTTTCCGGCAGGTAAAATCTGTAGGGTATCTTTGTCATATAAAAAAACTCCTTTATTTAATATTTTTTCATAGTATTATTAGCTGATTAAGCCCGTGTTAAATGCTACATAGCTTGGAAATACACTAATTGTAAAAAAGATAATAAAAAAAGCCTTCATCCCTATAAATAGGGACGAAAGCATATCTTCCGTGGTACCACCCAGCTTGGTTATTACTAACCCACTATCACATCTATCAATGTGCCCTCCTTGATAACGGCAGAGGATAACCCCGTCTTGGCTACTTAGCTTTATCTGTTCACCGTGCCCTCATAAGTCCATTCACCATAGCATACACTGCTGCAATCCCACCACATACAGCTCTCTGAAAGCTTGCTCTATAGCTACTAATCTTAATCATTGGTTTGTTTGTATGCACACATTATATGTTTTGTGTATTAATTTGTCAACCATTTTCTATAATATTTTTTGCATTTTATGAGATTGTTTAATAATTTTACAAAAAAATGGCAAACTATTCTGTATGAAAACAGACATATAGTAGAGAAAGGACGTACAAATGATATTAGAAAAAGATATAGGTAATAATAGAAGTATTATGAAAACTGCATTGAGATATGAGAACAGCTTTGACCTTATCAACCGTGATATTGTAATAAAGAACAGACAGGCTACCTTATACTTTATTGATGGACTGATAAAGGATGAGGTAATGGAAAAAATAATGGAATTCTTTTATGGTGTTGACAAGGAAGAGCTTATGGCAACGCCAAAGATTTTTACAGAAAATTGTGTGCCTTATGTAGAGGTGGACGCTCTTGGAGATTTAGATCAAATAACCATGCAGGTTTTATCTGGTGTATGTGCTGTAGTAATTGACGGCTTTGATAAGGCAATAATGCTGGATACACGCACATATCCCCAGCGGGAAACCACAGAGCCTGAAAAGGACAAGGTTATGCGTGGTTCTAAGGATGGCTTTGTGGAAACCATGGTAAGTAATATAGCTCTGATACGACGCCGAATACGTGACAGCGAATTGTGTGTTAAGGCATATGTGGTAGGTACAGTGTCTAAAACCGACGTAGCTATATGCTACATGGACAACAAGGTAGATCACAAGCTGCTGGAACGGATAACAAGGCAGATTAAAAATGTAAAAGTGGACTCCTTGACTATGAATCAACAAAGCTTACTAGAGGCTATATACCACCATCATTGGTATAACCCTTTTCCAAAGGTGAAATATACAGAGCGACCTGATACTACGGCATCAGCCTTGCTTGATGGCAATATTGTAATTATGGTTGACAACTCTCCTTCAGCATTGATTTTACCAACATCTATTTTTGATATTGTGGAGGAGGCGGATGATTATTACTTTCCACCTATTACAGGTACCTATATACGGTTTACCAGATATTTAGTAACCTTATCAACATTGATTATTACTCCTATTTGGTTGCTGGCGTTACAAAATCCACAGCTTGTACCAGATTTTTTTAAGTTTGTGCTGACCACTGAACCAGTAAACATACCTATATTTTGGCAGCTGATAATTTTGGAGATAGCCATAGATGGGCTGCGGCTGGCATCAATGAAAACCCCTAGCTCTTTAAGTGCCAGCTTAAGTATCATAGGCGCTATCGCTTTAAGTGATTTTGCTGTGAAGGTTGGTTGGTTTTCTACTGAATCAATGCTGTATATGGCATTTGTGGCTATTGCCAACTACTCGCAGCCAAGCTACGAGCTAGGGTATTCCTTAAAGTTCTTAAGGATTATGCTGCTAATACTAACGTGGCTTTTTAATGTATGGGGATTTATAATTGGAGTTATTTTAATTTTAGTGCTGTTGGTTACCAATAAAACCGTTTCTGGTAAAAGCTACCTGTATCCGCTGATACCATTTAACGGTAAAAAACTATTTAATAAGATTTTTCGCAGACGAATTATTAACTAAAGAACAATCGTACTGTCAGCACTGCCATAACAGCACCTGCAAAATCTGCACACAATGCGGCAGCCACAGTGTGACGTATTTTTTTAATTCCTATGGCACCATAGTAAACTGCTATAGCATAAAATGTTGTTTCTGTAGAACCCATCATAACAGCAGCTACTCGCCCAGCAAAGCTGTCAGCACCATTGCTGGTTAGTATATCGTTTAATACTGCCAAAGAGCCGCTGCCGGACACTGGACGCAGCAGCATTAAGGGTAATACCTGTGTGGGAAAACCTAGAAAATCTGCTACAGGTGATATGGCGTTACCTAACAGCTGAAAAGCACCGCTGGCGTTTAGCATGGATACTGCTACCACCAAACCTACTATAGATGGTGCTATGCGGTATGTAGAGAGGATACCCTCCCTTGCACCCTGTAAAAACACGTCAAAAACAGGTACACGCTTTAGGATACCAAACAGCACTATTATTCCTATAGCAATCGGTAATACAAAAGCTCCAATATTGTTCATGTGTTCACCCTCCTTTTTCCAGCAGCCTTGTTATTGTTATGCCTACTAATAAGGCGAACAGTGAGCTTATCCAAACACATGGAACTATATCCATTGGTGACACAGCACCTGCCTTATCCCTTAAAATAGCTATAGTGGTTGGTACTAATTGTATAGATGCTGTATTCAGCACTACAAACATAATCATACTGTTGTTTGCGGTATCTTTTTGAGGGTTAGCTTTTTGCATACGTTTCATGGCTTCTATTCCTAAGGGTGTAGCGGCATTACCTAATCCTAATAGATTAGCTGTAACGTTGGAGCATATAGCAGAGGAGGTTTCAATGTCGTGTTTATAATTTGGAAATAATTTGTTTAAGACAGGTGCAAAAATGCGTGATAGAATACTGGTTATACCTCCAAATTCTGCTATCTTCATAATACCGTTCCACAGGCACATCATGCTAAGCATAGTAATTAGCAAATCTATAGATGCTTTACCACCTGATATTATGGCATCGCTTACAGCACCCGTTGTCCCCATAAAAAACGAAATTACGACAGATACTACCATAATTCCTCCCCAGATATAATTAAGCATCTTATGCACCTCTGTCGAATTGTAAATTATACAAAATAAATAATAAAAACATTGACTTTTATGCCATAATTTGGTAGAATTAACACATGCGGAAGATAGTAATAATTATGATTTTAGGTAGATGAATGAGAAAAAAAGGATTAGTGACAAAAGGAGAAGTTTATGATGAAGAAAGATGAAAAGAAAAATATCCCCGTAGGTCAGGTATGTAACATTGATAATTTAGGAAGGATTGTTATACCATCATTAATGCGAAAAGCATATCATATGGATAAGAACGATGCCATTGAATTGATTATGGAGGATAACGGCATACTTATGAGAAAGTACCAGCCCGGTTGTATTTTTTGTGGTAACATTAGAAATTTGACCATGTTTAAGGGTCAGTTAATATGTGAAGAATGTATGGAAGAAATGAAAAAGTAATTCACATTTATTTATATGCGGGATTAGCAATAAAATGATAATGGCAATGGATTTTTTAATCCATTGCCATTTTGTTGCTTTGCCCAAAATGGGCGATAGTCTGGAGGTGAAGGTTGGCTACAGGCTTGGTAGTAGGAACTTGTTAGCTAAGAGCAAAATAAAACAGTATAATGAGTGGATAAGGGGGAGAATAAGGCAACATATGCGGAAATAGAGGGAAAAGATAAGTGCCAAATTTAAGAATTTAAAATTGCGTGGAACACCTAAACAAAAGGCTTGGGACTGGGCAAATACAAGAGGAGGATAGGGGATGAAGTCCCCTCACACCCCATTGGTTTAATATAACTAGCCTGTTAATAATGTGTATGAATACTGCTCTAACGATATGGTCTATCAGATGGCTTCTTTTTACGTTTGCGTGTTAAAAGCTCTGATAAGTAATAGGTTATCGTAGAGTACATACCAATAATAGGCAGTGGCTGTGTTAATAGCTTTTCTACGGGATTTTCTGGTGTGTCAGGAATAGTGCTTGTAGCAGAGGGGGACTGTGTGGGTTGCTGGGCTGTGGGCTGTGTGGCGTTATTATCGCCTGTAGTGGATTGTTCACGACCCTGTGTTGGTGCAGCTGTGGCGTTCTCTACAGCTACTGTTTGGCTATATTCCCGTTGTGCCTGTTCTGCTTGAGCTGTGCCTTTACTGCATTGTGGACTTAACAGAGAACAATGTCTACTGCAACCAGTGCAAAATAATTTACTTAGGTAATCTTCCAATGTTGGGGTTTCTGGAACAGCAGTAGGAGTAGAATTAATAGCAGAATTATTTTCATCGGTTTTAGTGCTGTTGTTTGCTGTGATGTCACTGCTTGACTGGGGAGCTGTAGGTGCAGAGGTGGGTACAGCTTCAGTGCTGGAGGTATAAATTTCCGTTGCTTGAGCCACCTGCTGTCGGCCCTTGCCACATTGTGGGCTTAACAAGGAACAATTTTTGTGACAGCCTGTGCAGATTAATCTGCCCAAATAATCCTCTAAACTTTCGCCAGCAGATGGCGTTTCGGACACCATTTGAACTATAGAATATCCTGTGGATATGGCAAGGGCTGTGTTAGCTGGGTTGGTAATAGACACCCTTGAGTTACCTGTATTGTTAGATGGAATATACAGGTTGGGTACACCATAATCGTTAGAGGCTTTTATTCCGTATAATATTATTGCTACAGCTATCAGCTTACAAGCGATGTTTCTAGCCCTGCTTACGGATTTTATCTTAAATAGATTTCTAAAATAACCAATAATCATTTTTATATGAAAGCCTACGTGTATTCCTATAACGATCAATGAGCCATATGCTGCTATATTATGTAGTGATGACAGTACACCATAGCTACCTATGGAGAAGAAGGGAAATAATTCCTTAGAGATTATTACACCGCTAATGCCCGTGAAAATTGATAATATCAGCAATACAAGGTCGCAGATATATCTAGCCTTATTTAGGTTAAAACCATCGTCAAAGAATGTGGCAGTTACCTTACATATCCATTTGTGGTTTAGTCCGATATGTAATATTAGCAATATTAGAATACCGATTCCAAGTACCTCGTGCATAAAAGCACCTGTGAAATTGTAGGTCATTAGGGATACCCATATGCAGCACAGCACAACATCAATTAATAGCTTTATTGTCATTTTTTTCATAAGGTTACTTCCTTCTTTTTAATTATAGGTGAGGCTGTTAACAGCTAATAGTATATTAAATAATTAAGAATTTTGTATGTGTAGAATCTGAAAACATATAAAAGGTTGTGTGACGGTTTTGTGAAGCTGCCCTTACTAGACAGCTAATTGCAATGAAAGGCTTAAAAAGTGTAACATAAATAATAAGAAATTTATATGGAATTAAACAGAAAAGAAGTAATTACCATTTAATACAAAATTATATGTGTGAAGATGGGAACGGTAAATGCTTTAATGAAAATCAAATTGCTAAGGGCAATAGCTATTGCAGGATACTTTATTGTAAGTGGGTAGCTAAGGTGGGGATAAAATAAATTTTATGAAGTGTAGGCAATCACTGATTTTAAGCGAATAGTTTATATTACAGAACAGGAAAACACAAACACAATTTTTAAGATATTGAATGTGGTGCTAACGATTATTTAGGATGGCATTGTTTGATGCTGGCTATCTGGTTATAAATTAAAGAGTTGTATACTACATTGAAAGGGATACAGCAATGTGATACAATAGCCGTAAAAGGAGGATGCCTATGAATATAGTAATAATATGTACAATTTTATTTTCTATTGTTTTTATAATTTCGTTCTGTATAGAAAAGCTAAGATTTCGTAATGCTGTGTTTTTATTGCTGGCACTGTTTTTTGGGCTGCTGTCATTGGACGTTATATATCCACAGAATGGCTGGGTGGAAATAGCAGTGATGGGGATTGTATTTATTTTATGCCCATTGTGTGTTTTAACCACATCAGTTATTTTTATATTGGCTGGTATTTTAACTCTTAGGCGTGAGGGGGTAAATCTTAAAAATGCTTTATCAATTTTTGTAGGGCTATCTGTCTGGGTCTTTGGTGGACTAATCGTCTATGTTTTGTTTGTAAATTATGTGAATAGGATCGTGAATTCCTTAACATTTGCGTTGGCAATGCTGATGGGATATTTTATCTTTACCTTTGCAGCCTTTTTTATATACTCGGTGCTTTACAGCTTTATTCCAAAGCGAGTTAATCGTGACTTTATAATAATACATGGCGCAGGTCTGTTAAATGGAAGTGAGGTATCACCATTGCTTGCCAAACGAATTGATAAGGGCATTGAGGTATATAAGAAAAATCATAATCAGAAGGTGCAAAGCAATAAAAGAATAAGGTACGCTAAGATAATTGTGTCAGGCGGTAAAGGCAGCGATGAGGATATATCTGAAGCACAGGCGATGAAAAGTTATTTGCTGAATAGGGGTATCCCTGAAGATGATATTATTGTAGAGGATAAGTCTACCACTACTTACGAAAACCTAAAGTTTTCCAAGGACATAATGGAAGGTATAATCCCAAATTACTCCTGTGTGTTTGTCACCAATAATTATCATGTATTCCGTACAGGCTTGTATGCTAAAAGGCTTCATATTAAAAAAGCGGAGGGTGTTGGCTGTAAAACAGCACTGTACTATTGGTGTGGTGCGTTTATTCGTGAATATGTAGCCATTATGGTTAAGTTTTACATAATTAATATTCTTTATGTGTTGATGGTAGGCGGTATGCTGTTGGTGTCTTTAACATAGATTAAGGTAATAATTTTATTATAACAAGGTGGAATTTAAAGTATTAAAATCCTGATTAATTTAACAAATATCAATAATCAGAGTGCAATAGAAAGAACGCTGTTTTATAAAAAAATAAACCGTCCTGTTGTGCTAATAAGGCATATGACGATGGTTATTTGCTTGCTTTTGGTAAGTAGAATAGGTATAATTTTCTATAGGAAGCATAGGGTTTTAAACCTTTTGTTTTACCATAAAGGCAATATTTCTAAGAGAGTCTAATGTATTGATTTATTATTTTTTGGAAGAATAAATTACTAGGAGGATAATTATGAAAAAAACAAAACACAGGGTGGTGCTGTTGTTAGTCGGACTGCTGTGTGGAAGTGTTATTTTATCCAGCTGTAGCGCCACTACAAATACAAACGCAGCTATAAATGTTAATAATGAAACCAAAGCGGCAACAGATAAAACAAAGGAAATTAACAGTGCTATGTATAATCTCCTTGATTTTTCTGATAATCAGGAATACACCTTTGCAACAAAGGGGTTGATAGCAGCACCAGAAAAATTAGAGATTAAGGACGAAAATGGCAAGGTGGTATGGAGTCAAGCTGCTTATGATTTTGTGGATACTCAGGATACGGCAGACACTGTTAACCCAAGCCTATGGCGTAATACGGTACTAAACCATTCATACGGATTATTTGAGGTTAGTGATGGCATTTATCAGGTGCGTGGTTATGATATGTCAAATCTGACTTTGGTGGAAACTGACAGCGGATACATCGTGTTTGATCCCCTTATGAGCGTAGAATGTACAAAAGCCGCAATGGACTTAGTAAAAGAAAATATTGGAGATAAACCAATAAAAGCTGTAATAATCAGCCACAGCCATGTGGATCATTACGGTGGTATAAAGGGATTAATTTCTGAGGAGGATGTGGCAGACAGCTCGCTGTCACTGGATGAACAGCTAGACTCTGGTAAAATACCAATAATAGTACCGGAGGGCTTTACAGAGCATGCTGTAAGCGAAAACATTTACGCTGGAAATGCAATGGGACGACGTGCATCCTATCAATATGGTGTTGTGCTGGATAAGGGTGTGGAAGGCTCTATGTCAATGGGAATTGGTATGGGACAATCTATAGGAACACAATCGTTTATTACACCTACATATGAAATTAAGGAAACGGGCGAAAGCTACACGATTGACGGTACAGAGCTAGAATTTCAAATAACTCCCGGTACGGAAGCACCAGCAGAAATGAACACATATTTCAAAGACAAAAGGGCTTTGTGGATGGCGGAAAACTGTACTGGTACATTGCACAATCTGTACACACTGCGTGGTGCTCAGGTTCGTGATGGAAATGCGTGGGCTAACTATATTAACGAAGCAGTTACCTTATATGGTGACAAAACAGATGTTACATTCCAGTCACATAACTGGCCACATTGGGGTAATGATATAGTTAATGAATACATGACAAATACAGCAGCTGTTTATAAATACATTAATGACCAAACCTTAATGTATATAAATCAGGGATATACCTCTGATGAAATTTCTAATATGATAGAGCTGCCAGAAAAGCTAGAAAAAGTATGGTATACAAGACAATATTACGGTACGGTAGCACACAACTCAAAGGCTGTATATCAAAAATATATGGGCTGGTATGATGCTAACCCCGTGAACCTAGATCCCCTAACCCCAACAGATAGTGCGAAAAAATATGTTGAATACTTAGGTGACACAAACAAGGTGCTGGAGCTTGCAAAAGCAGATTTTGACAAGGGAGAGTATCAATGGGTAGCAGAAATCACAAATGTTTTGGTTTATGCAGATCCTACTAATACGGATGCCAGATATTTATGTGCAGATGCCCTTGAACAGCTGGGCTATGAGGCTGAATCAGGCACATGGCGTAACTGCTATTTAAGTGCAGCTAAGGAATTGCGTAACGGAACAACAGTTGATAAAAGCCTTATTGCTAGTAATAACGCTGACCTAAAAACAAATATGACATCAGAAATGATGCTTGATTACATTGGTATTTTATTGGACGGCAGTCAGGCACAAAATGAAGATTTAGAGTTTAATCTGGTTTTGACAGATACAAAAGAGAATTATTATGTTCATTTGTACAATGGCTCTTTACTTTACTATAGCAATACAACAAAGGATAACGTTGAAACCACAGTTTCCTGTCCTAAAAACGCATTATTTGCTGTTATTTCTAAAAATGCAGAACAACAAGCACAGGCAATCCAAATTGAGGGTAATAAAGAAATTTTATCTACACTTAATAGGTATATGGTGGACTTTGAATTTTTCTTTAATATTGTAGAACCATAATTTTATTGGCTTTATGTCGATAGCAGTGGTAAAATTTTTAAAATAAAAATAAATACCTAAGTAAAGCGGTGGCTAAAATGCTGCCGCTTTTTTATATCCTTATGTCAATAGCTGTGATTAAGGCTAAGCTTGAGTGATAATGATTAATTGATAACCATTAGTCTTAATATGATTTTTACATCATAAAAATTTACTTATTACTATTTTTATACCAAAACCCTCATTTTACTATTATCTTATTGTCACTTTCGTTAATTCTTGGTTGGACATTGTAAATCTTAATGAAATCTTAATGTGGAGGGCAGTTGTCCTAATACAAACTTAAAATTAACAATGGTAAACTATAAGTCACAAAAGGAGGAATGTGCTGTGCAGATATTAATTGATCTAATCGGTGGAGCTGCAGGTGTACTTTTAATTTATTATGTAGTAATTCTTATGAGGGGTGACAAGCAATGACAGGTACAATATTGCAATATGTTTTCTACTTGGCGGTATTGGTTATTTTAGCCGTTCCGTTAGGTGCGTATATTGGAAAGGTAATGAACGGCGAGAAAACATTTTTATCAAAGCTATTAAACCCCTGTGAGAAACTGGTTTATAAGGTAACTAGGGTTAAAAGTGATGAGCAAATGACATGGAAAAAATACGCTGTTTCCGTCATATTGTTTTCTGGTATTGGCTTTATATTTTTGTTTTTACTTCAGCTTTTGCAAGGCGTTTTGCCCGGTAATCCACAGGGCTTGTCTGGTGTATCATGGGATTTATCCTTTAATACTGCTGTCAGCTTTATTACTAACACAAACTGGCAGGCGTACAGCGGTGAAAGCACGTTAAGCTATTTAACACAGGCGGTGGGTCTTACTGTTCAGAACTTTGTTTCTGCGGCAACGGGCATAGCTGTTTTGTTTGCACTGATTAGAGGCTTTATTAAGGTTAAAGCCAATGGGTTAGGTAGCTTTTGGGTGGATATAACCAGAATTATTATACATATTTTATTACCGATAAATTTGGTGCTTGCTATATGCCTAGCAGGTGGTGGTGTGGTACAAAGCTTTAAACCAGCAGAAACGGTATCGCTTGTAGAACCTATTGCTGTTACGGCAGATGGTACAGCTATTGAGGATGCCGTTATTGATGAAAAAAATAACATTGTTACGGTTAATGGCGAGATTGTTATGGGTGCTGAAATTATAACAGAACAGGTTGTTCCGTTGGGAGCGGCTGCCAGTCAGGTGGCTATTAAGCAGACAGGTACAAATGGAGGTGGATTTTATGGTGTGAACTCAGCACATCCGTTGGAAAATCCAAATCCATGGACAAATATTCTGGAAATGCTTTCTATATTATTAATTCCTGCTGCACTTTGCTTTACCTTCGGCAGAAATGTTAAAAACAGAAGGCAGGGCTTGGCAATATTCACAGCAATGTTTATATGTCTTGCTTTAGCACTTGGTTCTATAGCGGTTAGCGAGCAGGTGGCAACGCCACAGCTATCTCAGAATGGTGCTGTTAATATATTAGCGGAGAATCAAGCTGGCGGTAACATGGAGGGTAAGGAAACACGCTTTGGTATAGCAAGCTCCAGCACATGGACGGCGTTTACAACAGCGGCATCTAACGGTTCTGTAAATGCAATGCACGACAGCTATACACCCATGGGCGGTATGGTGGCAATGCTGCTTATACAGCTAGGTGAGGTTGTGTTTGGCGGTGTAGGCTGTGGTTTGTATGGTATGCTTGCCTTTGCAATATTAACAGTATTTATAGCGGGACTGATGGTGGGACGAACGCCAGAGTTTTTGGGAAAGAAGATAGAACCATTTGAAATGAAATGGGCGGTGCTTGTATGCTTGGCAACACCTATTGCTATTTTGGTAAGCAGCGGTATAGCGGCAGCTATTCCCAGCGTAGCAGATAGCCTAAATAATAGTGGGGCTCACGGCTTTTCTGAAATGCTGTATGCCTTTTCATCCGCTGGCGGAAACAACGGTTCAGCATTTGCAGGCTTTAACGGCAATACAGTTTTTCTAAATGTTACTTTAGGGATAGTAATGTTATTTTCTCGTTTTTTACCAATTATAGGTACGTTAGCTATAGCTGGTAGCTTAGCAGGTAAAAAAAGAATAGCAACAACAGCAGGTACACTATCAACAACCAATGGGTTGTTTGTTTTCTTACTAGTTTTTGTTGTTATTTTAATAGGAGCATTAAGCTTTTTTCCAGCACTGGCACTTGGACCTATTGCCGAATTTTTTAGCAGTATAGCTTAAGGAGGTACTAAAATGTCTGAAAAAACAAAAGGTACTTTAACCAATAAAAAAATGGTTGGCAGAGCCATAAAGGATTCCTTTATAAAATTAAATCCTAGAATACAGGCTAAAAACCCTGTTATGCTGTTGGTTTATATATCCGCAATACTTACGACGATACTTGCTATTGTGGCGTTGTTTGGACTAAGGGACGCAGGGATAGGCTACACTCTTGCCATTGCTGTTATACTGTGGTTTACTGTTATATTTGCTAATTTTGCAGAAGCTATTGCCGAGGGCAGAGGTAAGGCACAGGCAGATTCCTTGCGTGCTGCTAAAAAAGATGTGGAAGCACATCAAATACTGGACTTGGATAAAAAGGATAATATTATCTGTGTTTCATCCTCTAAATTGAAAAAAGATGATATTATTATTGTAAAGGCTGGAGAACAAATACCAGCAGATGGCGATGTAATTGATGGTGCAGCGTCAGTGGACGAAAGTGCCATTACTGGAGAATCTGCCCCGGTAATACGTGAAAGCGGTGGTGATAGAAGTGCTGTTACCGGCGGTACTACTGTGCTGTCTGACTGGTTAGTCATTAAAGTAACCAGTGAAGCGGGGGAAAGCTTTTTGGATAAAATGATTGCAATGGTTGAGGGTGCGTCCAGAAAGAAAACGCCCAATGAAATAGCATTGCAGATTTTTTTGGTTGCCTTATCTATAATTTTTATTTTAGTTACAATGTCACTATATACATACTCTGTATTTTCAGCAAAGCAGGCCGGTATAGCTAATCCTACATCCATAACTACCTTGGTTGCATTGCTTGTATGTTTAGCGCCTACTACTATAGGAGCGTTACTTTCTGCTATTGGTATAGCGGGCATGAGCAGACTTAACCAAGCGAATGTATTGGCAATGAGCGGTCGTGCTATTGAGGCGGCAGGTGACGTTGATATCCTTATGCTTGATAAAACAGGAACAATTACACTGGGAAATCGTCAGGCGTATGCTTTTTGTCCAGTTGACGGTACATCCTCAGAAGAATTGGCAGATGCGTCACAGCTTTCCTCCCTAGCAGATGAAACGCCAGAGGGCAGAAGTGTAGTGATTTTAGCAAAGGAACAGTTTGGTATTCGTGGGAGAAAGCTGTCTGATAAGAATATGGAGTTTGTCCCATTTACGGCTGCTACACGAATGAGCGGGGTTAATTTTGATGGTAATGAAATTCGTAAGGGTGCAGCTGATTCTGTAAAAGAATATGTAATAGAAAATGGTGGTATATACAGCAAGGAATGTGACGATGCTGTAAAGGAAATATCCAATCAGGGCGGTACCCCCTTAGTTGTTGCAAAAAATCACAAGGTTTTGGGCGTAATTCATTTAAAGGATATTATAAAGCAGGGTGTACAGGAAAAGTTTGCCGATATGCGAAAAATGGGTATAAAAACAATTATGATTACTGGTGACAACCCTTTAACTGCGGCAGCAATAGCAGCAGAAGCTGGTGTAGATGATTTTTTAGCAGAAGCTACCCCAGAGGGCAAGCTAAAAATGATTAGAGATTTTCAGACCAAGGGTCACCTGGTGGCTATGACAGGTGATGGTACTAACGATGCACCGGCCTTAGCACAGGCTGATGTAGCAGTTGCTATGAATACAGGAACACAGGCTGCTAAAGAAGCGGGTAATATGGTAGACCTTGACTCCTCACCAACAAAATTAATTGAAATTGTACGTATTGGTAAACAGCTATTAATGACAAGGGGCAGTTTAACCACATTTTCTATTGCAAACGACCTTGCAAAATATTTTGCTATTATACCAGCATTGTTTCTTGGAATTTATCCAGAGCTGTCAGCACTGAACATTATGAGCCTGCATTCATCTCAAAGTGCTGTTTTATCAGCAATAATATATAATGCATTAATTATAGTTGCACTTATTCCTTTAGCTTTAAAGGGGGTAAAATATCGTGAAGTATCCGCCAGCAAGCTGTTAAAAAGAAACCTGTTAGTTTATGGTCTTGGAGGCTTTATAGCACCGTTTATTTTTATAAAGCTGATTGATATTATTTTGGTAGCTTTGGGATTGGCTTAACAAAAGGGGAGCTTGCCTGATTTTACGCTAAAAATTCAAAGCCTTAGATTACAAAGTATATGGAGAGATAACCTTATGAGAGTAATAAAATCTGCTTTACCAAAAGCAATTATGATTTTCTTAATATTTACCGTTATTTGTGGTGTTGTTTACACAGGGATAGTCACAGGTGCCGCACAGCTGATTTTTCCTAATCAGTCCAATGGCAGTATTATTGAGGTGGAGGGCAAAAAGTATGGCTCGGCACTTTTAGGACAGCAATATACCGACCAGTCACATATGTGGGGTCGTATTATGAACATAGATGTGACAACCTATAAGGATGAAAATGGAAAAAGCTTAATGTACGCCTCGCCGTCAAATCTTAGTCCTGCCAGTGAGAAATACAAGGAGTTAATCTCTAAACGTGTTGACATGATAAAAAAAGCTAATCCAGATATGGAGGATACAGCAATTCCAGTGGATTTGGTTACCTGCTCGGGCAGTGGCTTGGACCCACATATTTCTCCTGCTGCCGCAGAATATCAGGTAGCACGAATTGCGGATGCCAATAATTTATCGAAGGATTCTGTCAGAGCTATTATTGAAAAATGCACGGAAGGGAAATTTTTATGGGTGTTTGGTGAAAACACTGTAAATGTTCTAAAGGTAAACCTAATGATAGATGGAATATTGAAATAATTTTATACTTAGAAAAGGACATCGAAAGGTATCCTTTTCTTTCTTATGGACAACAAAAGCATAAATAATAGTAAATAATATTTAAGTTGTGCTATAATAGCCTTACAGCATTTGTACTAATTATAACAGCAGTTCTAAAGCGTTTAGACCATTATTTAAAAGCAGAGGTGAACAAAATGGAGGATACACGCATAGACCCTGATGCCCTGTTAAAAAGAATAAAATATGAAAGCAGAGCCGAGAAACGTGGACATTTAAAAATATTTTTCGGATATGCGGCAGGAGTTGGTAAAACCTTTGCCATGCTACGGGCGGCACATTCTGCTAGGCTCAGAAATGTTGATGTGGTAATAGGCTATGTAGAACCACATCAAAGACCTCAAACCACTGCTTTGTTAAAGGGATTAGAACAAATACCCACCTTATCTGTGGTGCATAAGGGTATAAAAATAAATGAATTTAACCTGGATGCTGCCATACAGCGTAAGCCAAAGGTGATTTTAGTAGATGAGCTTGCACATACAAATGCTCAGGAATGTCGCCACGTTAAACGTTATCAGGATGTGGAGGAGCTGTTGAAGGCTGGCATAGATGTTTATACAACGATAAATGTACAGCATATAGAAAGCCTTAACGATATGGTTGCCGCTATTACCGGTGTTACCGTTCGGGAAAGAATACCAGATCGTGTGTTTGATAATGCAGATCAGGTGGAGCTGGTAGATATAGAGCCACAGGAACTAATCGACCGCTTAAATGCTGGAAAAATCTACAACGAACAACAAGCACAAAAGGCATTAGGCAATTTTTTTGATGAAAAAAACCTGACAGCCCTGCGTGAAATTGCCCTTAGAAGATGTGCAGACAGAGTCAGCAAAATGACAAAAAATGTTAAGCTTGCTGGCAATATGGACTATTACACTGATGAGCATATTTTAGTAGGACTGTCCTCGTCACCGACTAACCCTAAAATCATTCGTACTGCAGCACGAATGGCAGATGCTTTTAAAGGAAGATTTACAGCATTGTTTGTGGAGACACCCGACTTTGAAGCTATGAGCGATGAGGATAAAAAGCGTTTGCGTAGTAATATTCATTTGGCAGAGCAGCTAGGAGCAACCATAGAAACGGTTTACGGTGATGACGTATCCTTGGAAATATCAGAGTTTTCCAGACTTTCCAGTGTGTCTAAATTGGTTATCGGCAGAAACAATGCTAAAAGGAAATACATATGGAGCAAACAAACTCTAACGGAAAAATTGACTGCCAACGCGCCTAATTTGGATATATATATTATTCCTGATAAAGAAGCCGAAAAATATAAAGAGAAAAAGGTAAGCAAAGGTAAAATAAAGTTTGCTTTATCTGATATTATTGCCAGTGTTCTTGTGCTGATTACAGCCACTATCGTCGGTTTTATATTTTATAATATAGGTTTTTCAGAGGTAAACATCATTACCATATATATTTTAGGGGTTCTGATTACTGCTATTTTTACTTCACATAAAGCATACAGCCTAATATCCTCTATTGTCAGCGTGTTAACATTTAATTTTTTCTTTATAGAACCACGATTTACATTTAGTGCATATGATTCGGGTTATCCAGCAACATTTCTTATTATGTTTATTTCGGCATTTATTACCAGTACCTTGGCGGTGAAGATAAAGCAGCACGCCCATCAATCAGCTGAAACAGCATATCGTACAAATATATTGCTGGAAACCAATCAACTGCTCCAAAAGAATGATGTTAAAAGCAATATTGTATCCGCTACTGCGGGACAGCTAACTAAACTTTTAAGAAAAGATATAATTTTTTATTTATCAGAAAATGGAGAATTGCTGGAGCCTTCTGTTTTTACTGCTACCAACAATGATGATGTAGACGCATATGTATCCAGCAATGAAAAAGCTGTGGCGGCATGGGTTTTCAAAAATAATAAACACGCAGGGGCAACTACAAATACATTAGGCAGTGCCAAATGCCTGTACCTAGCCGTTAGGGTCAACGACACGGTTTATGGGGTTGTGGGCATAGCAATGGAAAATACCCAGCTGGATGCCTTTGAGCATAGTATTGTTTTATCTGTTTTAGGTGAATGTGCAGTAGCTCTTGAGCATGAAAAGATTTTAAAGGAACGGGAACAAACAGCTGTTTTAGCCAAAAACGAACAGCTGCGTGCCAACCTGTTACGTTCAATTTCTCATGACCTGCGTACACCTCTGACATCAATTTCAGGTAATGCAGGCATTCTGCTTGAAAGTGGAGCTACCATAAATACCCATAAAAAGCGACAGCTGTATATGGATATTTACGAGGACTCACTTTGGCTGATTAACCTTGTAGAAAATCTGCTTTCCGTTACACGCATAGAAGATGGTACAATGAATTTGAATTTATCTGCTGAGCTTATAGACGAGGTTGTTGATGAGGCTTTACGACATATAAACAGAAAAGCCGTTGACCATAAAATAACAGTTAAGCAGTCAGAAGATTTTATACTTGCAAAAATGGACGCTAGGTTAATTGTTCAAGTAGTAATTAACATTGTTGACAATGCCATAAAATATACGCCTGTTGGTTCTGAAATTGAAATAGTTATAAAGAAGGAAAATAATATGGTTGTGGTAAGTGTTGCAGATAATGGCAATGGAATACCTGATGATGTTAAGCCAAAAATATTTGATATGTTTTTTACAGCTAATATGAAGGTGGCAGACAGCAGACGAAGTATGGGTTTAGGCTTGGCATTGTGCAAATCTATTATTATGGCACATGGAGGAGAAATATCTGTAAAAGATAATAAACCCTCTGGTGCAGTATTTACTTTTACTTTGCCAGCAGAGGAGGTAACGTTACATGAATAAACCGTTAGTTTTAGTAGTAGAGGATGATTATGCTGTTAGAAATTTAATTTCTACAACATTAGAAACACATGAATATAGATTTCATACAGCACCTAATGGTGAGGCTGCTATTTTAGAAGCAGTATCACATAATCCTGACATTATTTTAATGGATTTAGGACTGCCGGATATAGACGGCGTAGATATTATTCGCAAAATACGCACATGGTCAATAACGCCTATTATCGTTATCAGTGCTAGAAGTGAGGATGAGGACAAAATAGAAGCACTGGATGCTGGTGCTGATGATTATTTGACAAAGCCGTTTTCCATTGAGGAGCTTCTAGCCAGACTGCGTGTGACGCTTAGAAGATTAAACTATGTTCAAAGCTCAGAAAAAACAGAAAATAATATCTTTACCAACGGGGAGCTGAAAATTGATTACGTTGCGGGTTGTGCGTATTTAGGTGATGATGAGCTTCACTTGACTCCTATTGAATATAAGCTTATCTGTTTGCTTTCTAAAAATGTAGGTAAGGTGTTGACCCACACCTTTATAACTCGTGAAATTTGGGGCAGTGCATGGGACAGTGATGTGGCATCACTAAGAGTTTTTATGGCAACCCTGCGTAAAAAAATCGAAAAAAATACATCCTCTCCACAATATATACAGACACATATTGGTGTTGGATACAGAATGCTAAAGATATAAGCAGGATGTAATGTTATGTATAGATAAAAATTGGGAATAGTATCACAATAGAAGGGGGACGTAAAAATGAAATTAATATCATGGAATGTTAACGGCTTTAGAGCTGTTCTGCAAAAGGGCTTTAACGATTTTTTTACAGATGAAAATGCCGACATATTTTGCATACAGGAAACAAAAATGCAGGAAGGGCAAGCGGACTTTAGCCCACAGGGGTATTATTGCTATTATCACAGTGCTGTGCGTAAGGGCTATTCTGGCACAGCGGTTTTTACAAAGGTGAAGCCTAAAAGTGTTTCATATGGTATAGATGATAACCACAATGATGAGGGCAGAGCTATTACTTTGGAATTCGACAATTTTTTTCTTGTTAATTGCTATACGCCTAATTCTAAAATGGAGCTGCTGCGGATAGATTATCGTATGGAGTTTGAGGACGCCATGCGCAGCTATTTGTCTAGATTAAAGAAGAAAAAGCCTGTAATATACTGTGGAGATTTAAATGTGGCACATGAAGAGATAGACCTGAAAAACCCTAAACCCAACAAGGGTAATGCTGGCTTTTCAGATGAAGAGCGTGGGAAAATTACAGAATTGCTGGACGCTGGCTTCGTGGACAGCTACCGATACCTATTTCCAGATGTTATAGGTGCATACACATGGTGGTCGTACAGATTTAATGCACGGAAAAATAATGCAGGATGGCGTATAGATTACTTTATTGTATCGGATGACGTTAAAAACAGCATACAAAATGCCAGTATATATTCCAAAGTGCTTGGCAGTGACCATTGTCCTATAGGACTAGAAATTAATATATAGCTATAATTTTCTTGTGAATGTTTAGTAAGCTTAGACACTGGAGCTTAAATTTATATGTAATTTGATATTAGCATTTATATGTGTTGAATTAAGCACATATAAATGCTATAATTTTGTTATGTATATTAGTAAATGTAGTACTCCTTAAGGGGTTGTTACAATGAAAATAATAACTTGTATTCGGATGGTGTGTTTTGGAACAGATAGAACAGATTGTGTATTTTAAAAGCAAATTTCTCAAGCGTAAGCTGTATAGCTTTGTATTAGATGATATGACAAACTGGTACGAGGGTTATATCAGATGGCGTAGACAGCAGGTTAAGGTGTCCTTTAATAACGGTGATGCTAAGCATTTGGAAAAAGCTATGGCGACGTTAGGTCAGCTTATAAACAATCAAAGGCATTGGGAAAATGCGCTTACAGCTTATGCGGCCAAAATATTACTGCCACTAAAAAACGAATCATGGCTGGACGATGATGAGGAAGAGGACACTGAACAACCAGTGACAATGTCAGAGTTTATTGGCAGAATGACGTTAGAAGCCATTGATTTATATGATGACGGAAGCTTTGATTTTTGGTTTAATGATGGTGACCTGTTTTTTGGACACGTTATCAGCGTTCAAGGGGATTTAATAAGTGGTGCTAATCAAGCATCTATTCACGGCTAAAAAAAGCAGTGGATGAAAAGATTTTACAGGTAAGGTGATAGAATGCTAAAGGCAGGTGAGCGGTTAGAGCCTCTTGGTAATGGTGTACAGGTTATTGTGTCAAAGGAACACCATTTTTTTACAGACACTATATTGTTGGCACATTTTTCTTCGCCTAAGGCTAACGAACAAGCGGTAGATTTGGGCAGTGGCTGTGGTACGATACCTTTGCTATGGTGCAGACAGCATAAACCAAAGCATATAGTAGCGGTGGAGATACAATCAAAGGGTGCTGATATGATAAACCGTAGCATTGAGCTGAATAGCCTACAGGAAAACGTAACTGTTTTAAACGAGGATTTAAATCATCTAAAGGGGAAAATACCTTTTGGTATATATGATTTGGTTGTGTGTAATCCACCGTATAAGCCACTGGGTACGGGGATAGTCAGCAATCTGTCAGCACACGCTGTAATTCGTCACGAATGTAGCTGTACAGTGGACGATGTTGTTAAGACAGCAGCATCACTGCTGCGTTTTTCCGGCAGATTTTGTATGTGTCTGCGACCGGAAAGGTTAGCTGATGTTATGTGTGCCTTTCGTCAGTATAAAATTGAACCTAAGCGGCTGCGTTTTGTTCAACAACGGCAGGGTAAGGAGCCAAAGCTGTTTCTGATAGAGGGACGAGCAGGTGGTAAAAATGGCGGCTTGGTTACGTTGCCAACGCTTATGATAGAGGACGATAAGGGTGGTTATTCACAGGAAATGATGGAAATTTACGGAATATACAAGGAAAAGACGGGGGAATAATATGGCAGGAATTTTATATGTCGTTGGTACGCCTATTGGTAATTTGGGTGATATGTCACAGCGTGCTGTACAGGTGTTGGAGGATGTTGACTTTATTGCTGCTGAGGATACTCGTGTTACAGTGAAGCTGTTAAATCATTTTGGTATTAAAAAGCCAATGATAAGTTATTTCGAGCATAACAAGCGTGAACGTGGTGAAATAATATGTGACAGGATACAACAGGGCGAAAGCTGTGCTATAGTGACAGATGCTGGTATGCCATGCATATCAGACCCAGGGGAGGAGCTTGTTCGTCAATGCAGAGAAAAGTCAATAGAAACAGCGGTAGTGCCAGGACCTAGTGCTGTGGTATCGGCGCTGGCATTGTCAGGCTTGCCAACTGGTCGTTTTACATTTGAAGGCTTTTTGAGTATGAATAAAAAAAGCCGTCGTGACCATTTACAGGAGATACATGACGAACAGCGTACCATGATTTTTTACGAAGCACCACATAAGCTACAGGCTACCTTGGAGGATATGTACAGTGCTTTAGGTGACAGACAAATAGCCATAATTCGTGAACTAACTAAAATACACGAGGAGGTTATTTCTACCACGTTAGGTAGGGCGGTTGTTCAGTTTGCACAAACTCCATTAAAGGGTGAAATCGTGCTGGTTATTCATGGTGCAGAAAAACCACAGCCAGTGGAATTTACACAGGAGCAGGCAATTGAAATAGCACAGGCTTATATAAATGGCGGTATGTCAACCTCTGAGGCTTGTAAAACGGCTGCCAAAGAAACAGGGATAAAAAAGGGTATTATATACAAAATACTATCTGAAAAGAGTGATGACAATGACCTATAAACAGGCGTTAAAAAAAATAAATTCACTTCTATTGTTTGGCTCTAGACCAGGCTTAGACAGAATAAAAAAGCTGTTAAAGCTACTGGGAAATCCACAGGATAAATTAAAATATATCCATATAGCAGGAACAAACGGCAAAGGTTCAACCTGTACTATGCTATCATCTATACTCACTAACGCAGGGTACAAAACTGGTTTGTTTATATCACCGTTTGTTATAGATTTTAGGGAACGTATGCAGATGAATGGCGAAATGATACCTGAACAGGATTTAGCCGACTGTGTATCGGAGATTTTTCCGGTTGTGGAGCGAATGAGAGATAATGGCGAAATAATAACAGAATTTGAATTGGTAACAGCCATTGCCTTTTACTGGTTTGCACAGCAAGGGTGCGATATAGTAGTTCTGGAAACGGGACTAGGTGGACGGTTTGACTCTACTAATGTTATCAGAACACCGCTGGTATCTGTTATAACATCTATCAGCTTGGATCATACCGCTATTTTAGGGGATACAGTGGAGGAAATAGCGATGGAGAAATGCGGTATTATTAAGGATTATGGATATACCGTGTTTTATCCACAGGAGTCCAACGTTAATAACGTAATACTCAATTTTTCAAATCTGCGCTGTAACACCTTTGTTAACGCTAATGAGGTACAGCTTACAGCGTTAGGTGGAAATATAACACATACTGACGTAGAGTACCGTGGTTTTCCAATGAAGCTGAACTTAATTGGAAAACATCAAATCAAAAATTTAAAGACCGTTTTGGCAGTTATTGAGGTGCTGCAAAACCATAGACGTTTTTATATAACTGACGAAAACATAGCTGACGGCTTAGCAAAAGCTACAATGCCAGCAAGGCTGGAGCTGTTGTCAACAGAGCCTGTTGTATTGGTAGATGGGGCTCACAACCCAAACGGTATGGAGGCGTTGTCACAGGCTATAACCGACTATTTACCCAACAAAAATATTGTGTGTATAATGGGAATGCTGCGGGATAAAGACAGCAACTCATCTTTAGAATATTTAGATGGACTTTTTGATGCGGTTATTACCCTTGAGCCTGACAATCCACGAAAACAAACATCAGAGGAATTAGCGGAAAAAGCCGTAAAATTCTTTGACAAGGTGTACCCGATGGAAAGCTTTAGCGGTGCTGTGGATAAGGCGTTGGAAATGGCAGGCGACGATGGGGCTGTAGTTGTGTGTGGTTCATTGTACCTAGCGTCACAGCTGCGACCAATACTTATCAGAAAGCTTAAGCAACGCAAGGAAATTTAATCTTCGACAATAAAATGTGATAAAATATTTATACAAAATCCTTTACTATATTTAGTAGAGGGTTTTTTATTTTTCGGTTAAAAAATGCTTGTTTAACAATATTAATTGCCAATAGGAAGGCAGAAAAAATTCTATCATAGCTTGTCTGCTGTTATATTATAGTCTAGGCTTTAAAAGGATAGCCTTGCAATAAAACACTATTAATCCTAAGCTGCGGCAAAAAATATTGATACTTAAAGCTTTTTAACGGACAAAATAAAAAATTAAAAAGGCATATTTTGTAAAATTATGGGAATAATATAAGCAGGCTGAGCTTGCGGTAAAAGAGGAATGATAAATATGAATGTACAAATTACTTCGGCTGACGGAGCGTTGATAGCTTTGTTGAGTGGTGAGATAGACCACCATACAGCCAGAGAAATAAGAAAGGAAATAGATAGTCAGGCGGAAAAATTACACCCACCTGTGCTAAAGCTGGATTTTTCACAGGTGCAATTTATGGATAGCTCTGGCATAGGGTTAATAATGGGACGTTTTAGGCTGATGCAGCTGTTGGGTGGAATGCTGTTAGTTATTAATGTGCCACCTCATCTGGAAAGAATTATAAGCTTGTCTGGTGTGGGTGCATTAGGCGTTTTACAGTATAAAGGGAAGGAATGATAAAAATGAAACCTGTTAATGAAATGCAATTGTCCTTTGACAGTAAAAGTAACAATGAAAGCTTTGCAAGGTCAGCTGTAGCATCGTTTATACTACAGCTGGACCCTACAATAGGAGAGATGGCCGATATAAAAACCGCTGTATCAGAGGCGGTGACTAATGCCATTGTACATGGCTATCGTGATACCATAGGTACAATATACATAAAGTCCCAAATCTTTGAAAACGGAAAAATTACAATTCAAATAAAAGACAAGGGTGTAGGCATAGAGGATGTGCCAAAGGCTATGGAGCCTATGTTTACGACAGCTGGCGGCGAGCGTGCAGGGCTTGGTTTTGCCGTTATGCAAAGCTTTATGGATAACATAAGAGTGGTATCAAAACAGGATAAAGGCACTACTGTTACATTGACAAAATATCTGATACCACGGGTATTATCTTATGACAAGAGATGAGATGATACAAAATAATCTGGGCTTGGTTCATGCCTGCGCTAAACGTTTTAAAAACAAGGGCATAGAATATGATGACCTGTATGGTGCTGGTTGTGAGGGCTTAATAAAGGCTGTGGACAGATTTGACACTGAATATGGTGTACAGTTTTCTACATATGCTGTTCCTGTAATATTAGGAGAGATAAAAAGACTTTTTCGTGATGGCGGTACAGTAAAGGTAAGCCGCAGCTTAAAAGAGCTGTCAATGAAAATATCAAAGGAAACAGCAAGGTTTACAACAGAGCATGGCAGGGAACCTACAATTTCAGAGCTGTCACAAATATTGGATATAGAACCTGGTCAAGTAGCAGAGGGGGTAAACGCAGGGATGAGGCCAATGTCACTAACAGGTGCCAGCGATGACAGCGAAGCATCACAGATTGATATACCAGCTGATGATTATGAAGAAAAGCTAACGGAGCTGCTTTCTCTGCGTCAAGTGATGTACACATTGTCCGAGGATGATAAAAGGCTAATCAATCTACGTTTTTTTAAGCGAAAAACCCAGTGCGAAACAGGGGAAATACTTAATATGTCACAGGTACAGGTGTCACGCAGGGAAAAAAAGATTCTTGTACAGCTGAAAGAAAAGCTAACGGTATAAAAAACGGGCTATCTCAAATTAAAATGAGATAGCTCGTTTTTTGGTTGTTATACTCATAAGCTTGGTGAGATGTTACGTTAAGGTTAAGCCTTTAAAAGAATTGCGATTTTTCCTATAATTTACCCTTAATTTTTATTCCACAGAAAATTACAATGATATTATGTAGTATCAGAAGAAAAATCAGCATCATATTATATATCGCCATTTTTTGAATAAATATATCAACCTATTTTATAGCTTGGAAAACTGTACCTATTTCTTTTCCGTCTAATAAATCATATAAATTATTAGGTGTATTGCCATTAATAATACAGCATTCTACACCAGCCTTTGTAGCAATCTCAGCCGCCACAATTTTTGTTGCCATACCACCAGTACCACGGTTAGAACCGCTGCCACCTGCCATATGCCTAATATTATCGTCAATTTTTTCTACACGCCTTATTAGCTTAGCATCAGGGTTAGTACGTGGGTTGCGGTCATATAAACCGTCAATATCAGTAAGTATGACTAACAGATCGGCACCGATAACCCTTGAAACGATGGCGGACAACATATCGTTGTCCCCAAAATTTGTACCCTCAACCTCATCTACTGCTACAGTGTCGTTTTCATTAACAATTGGGATAATCCCCATTTCCAACAGGGTTTGAAAGGTGTTGCAGGCATTCACACGCAGATGGTCGTCCTCTATTACTCGTCTGGTAAGCAATATTTGTGCTACTGTGCTGTTGTATTCTCCGAAAAGCTTGTCATACATAAACATTAATTCACATTGACCTACGGCTGCTAACGCTTGCTTTTTTCTGGTTTCAGTAGGACGTTCTGGTAAACCCAGCTTTCCAACGCCGACTCCGATTGCACCAGAGCTTACCAGCACAATTTCTTTACCAGAGTTGGTAAGGTCGCTGATTGCCTTACATAGCTGTTCTACTCTGCGTAGGTTTAGCTTTCCATTGTCATATGTTAGGGTAGATGTACCTACCTTTATTACAATTCTTTTATGGCTCATTGTTATCCTCCTATGATGCATATGAAACTATTATAGCATTTATCTGTAAGTGATTCAACGTACGGCTAACGCATTATCGGTTTTGCTGTGCAGCACTTTTCATATCACCCTGCCAGTTTAGGCTTCTGTTCATTATTACAAAATCACCGTTACTGTTTACACCAACAGTTATACTTTCGTTTATAGAGTTTTTACCAGCCTGTAATATGCCTGACCCTGGGTAATCATCGGAAAATGTTAGGTAATATGAAATTGGTATTTCGTAATAACCTTCAGCTGTTGAGGTGACCTTGTCAAAGTCTATAACCTTTATTTCACAGCCTGTTATTTTTTTAAAATGCTGGGCTATGAACGCTTTGTCAGTATCGTTATCCTCTGTCAGCTTTTGGCTGTCATCACAGTATTTGTTATATTGATTAATATCACCTGACATATAGGCGGCCGCCCAGTTAGTTAACATTGTAGAAATCTTTGATTGGTCGTCAGCATTTAAAGATGTATATTGTGTTGTTGCCACCTCAATAGACTGTTCCACACCATTGTTGTTATTTTTTGCACCGCATCCACAGGCGGAAACAGCAACAGCTATTAATGCTATGAATAAAATTACCTTTTTCATGGTGATTCTCCTTTTATCGTTATTATTTTTATGATACCATAAACAGCTGAAATAATAAATACAAAAAAGCAATACAACACGGAAATCAATTTTGCCTAACGAGTCTTAAAATATTATTTTCGTTTAATAAACAGTCAA